>MDTE01144617.1_pt1 | contig 16776 bp, 37 predicted proteins | sample 811231 | NCBI WGS metagenome assembly MDTE01 (sample SAMN05326651, study PRJNA326480) | marine metagenome | isolation source: seawater | place: Indian Ocean: Red Sea | collected 2010
ACTAGAACATCTTAAAAATATCAACGCTAAATCTAAAGAGAAAATGGCTAAGACGCCTGGTCTCTGGATTGGTATGATTACTGAAGACTTAGACCATTGGGCAAGTTATGGTGTCACAACACCTGCTGAGCTTGACAGGTACTTCCTAGAGGTAGATGTGTATGAGATGCACAAAGAAGCATTTGGTGTAAAAGGTCGTCATTATGACTTTAAGAATATGACCGACCAAGAACTCAAAGATGAGTTTGAAAGTCTTGCTAAGATTGCAAAACAAGAGCAAGAGCGAGAAGCCAAGGTAGAGGCTGAGAACTACCAGAATTTTGAGAAACGAATTTTTGATACAGTACAAATGGGTGCTGGTGACCGTGAAACGGCAATTAAGTGGATTTTAGAGGCTGAAGGCCTAGAAGACGAAAAAGATGCAGGTTATATCTGCTACTGTCTCGGTCTTGGTTATGATAAACAATTTATGTTTGAAGAAAGGACTATACAATGATAATAAATGTAGGTGATTATGTTTACACTAATAATGGTAGAGAAGGCACTATCATAAACATAGGTATTGCTACTGAAAAAAATGATGTAGCGGCCGAAAACGAAACAAGCCTTAACGCTAAGACTTACGATACCGATTTGAATTATGTTGGCGCTATTACATATACAGGCGACACTGGTACACATTGGTGTTATTTTAACCAAATAGATAAAGTAGAGGAGAGTGCTACGAATGAAATATAATGAAGATAAAATATTAAATGAAATAGGTGACTATATTAAAGGCACTTATGGTCAACACTATGCTCAAGTGTCAAAAGGTACACAGGTTCAAGACCTGTTACGAGACATTGGTATAGATAAAGATTTTTGCCAAGCTAATGCAATTAAGTATCTTTGCAGGTATGGTAAAAAAGATGGTCGAAATAGAAAAGACCTATTGAAAGCTGTTCATTACATTGTGCTTCTAATGAATAGTGAAGACCAATCTGAAGCACAACAGATTGACTTAGATTTAGGAGATAAATGATGGTCACAGAATTTGAAACCCTAGATGTTCTTAAATCCGTTTTAAAGAACAATGAAAACGGTGAGAACATTGCAATTGTGGGAGAGGATATTAAGAAGTTGGTAGCCCTAAAAAACAAGTACCAGCACATGTGTGACGAATTCGACAAATGGGCAGATGAACAAGCGGAAATCGAAGAAAACCGCCTTTTAGTCGAAAGTTGACGAAAAACGAGGCGCCAGGATGCGCCAGGATTGGTTTTAAGAGCTGCTCGAAGGTCGGAGTATGGTCGAAAAACCAGTAAAAATCAAGCTTTTTTAAGGCTTGCCAAGTTTCCACGATTATGATAGGATACTTGTATTAACTTAATTATGAAAGGATATATGACTACATTTAGATACGACAAAGACGGCATTTACAAAGAATTTAATATCGCCAAAGAGAAAGATATAAAACTTGGCAAAGGTGATGACAACAAAGTACACACCAACAGAATTAATTTTCTAAAAGACATGATTAAATTAGAAGATGATATGCCTGAAGTATTTGAAGATGTTGATATCAATTTTAGAAGACTATTAAATGCTTATCAATCACCTGACCCTAGAAATCATTTCTACAGGTCAGTATTTAATAAATCTTTTGAAGAGATGCAAGAAGATAGTAAACCAAAAAGTGTGAGTGATTATTCGTAATGGCAATATTATACACCAACAACAGTAGTGGTTATTTCAAAAAGAATAGAAAAAAGGCAAAGAACTTGTCTGCTAATCAACTTTCAAAGTATGAAGTTGACCTTAGAAAGCACAACAAACATATGAAAAAGTTAGGTCTTCACGATATGATGTTTGACCTAGAAACATATGTAAAGTACAGACATGGTCTCCTTAAAACCAAAATCAAATCAAGAGAATTTGTACCTCTTACAAGTGTTGAACCTTATAAGAGAGAAACACCTAATTATCCTAGTTTGAGTGATAACTTTGGTAATGGTGGTACAATCGACCACAAACAAAGGCAAGAAAGAATTGAAATCTCTAAACAGTTTTCAGTTGTGCCTGCCTATAACAAAGGTCCTTATATGGTCGTAGGTAAAGAGGACTTAAAAACAGCGGGGAGAAAAGTATGAAAACTTATAAGAAACTTTTAATTGGCGCTGGTCTAATATCTATAATTAATATAGTTATTGCTACAGGTGCTATAGCCGAAGAAATTGGTGTACATAATAAAATCACCAATTGGTTAAAAACTGAGTGGGTTAAAACTGTTGAGTTTCAAAAGGAAAATTGGGCTCAAGGTAAAGAACAACTTAACAAAAATAAGTTATACATTCAAGACTTATTTGCTAAGGTAAAAGACAATGTTACACAAGATTAGTGAACTTTGTGATAAAATTGATGGTATCAAAAAAGACGCAGACAGGTTGCGTGAAATGAAATACGGACCTGTCAAGTCTGATGTAAATGAGATTAACAATTTAATTGAGACTATTCAACATCAATGTTTTATGGTTTCACAAGATAAAGAAAAATATGAAAAGATTGACGCTCTTAATATTACTGACGATACTTGTTAGTGGTTGTAGTAGCGTTTGTCAATATGATTATGGAAAATGTGAAAAGAAAATTAAAACTAATAATCCTGCTTTCAGTATCTTACGGATTATTAACGGCGTGTACGGCCAATAGGTCACAAGTCGGAGCAGTTATGGGTGGTGGTACAACAGCGGCTATGTGTGCTAGTTATACTGCCGAACCAGCTGCAATTGCAATCTGTACCTTAGGTGGTGCATTTTTAGGTGCTGAACTTATGCATAAATCAGATTATGATGTACACAATGCAGTATTTGTTGACCACTTAGATAATGGTCCTGCCGGTTCATCTTATACGAACTGGTTTAATTCTCAAACAGGCAATTCTGGTATTATCAAAACTACTAGGTCTTATACAGTGGGTCCTATTAAGTGTAAAGATTATGATGCTACAATTGATATTGAGAACAGATGGCCTTTAGTAGGTATCGGTGGTTTAAAAAGAGAAGTTGTACATGGAACGGCATGTCAAATGCCTGATGGAAGGTGGGTAGAAAAACCATGATGGATCCTGATAGAGATTTTAGAAGATATATGGTATGGACATTTGTTCTTATTTTGTTCTTACTTGTTTCCAAGCTTGCCATTGCTGGTGAAAAAGTGTATTATAATGATATAAAGACTTTAAAACCAAGTGAAGTTGATGACCAGTATTGTTATGTTAAAGTAGTAATTACAGAAAAAGATGATGTTGTTACTAAAGAAGAAATTTTGGAGTGTGCAGACGGCCGTAAGAGATTTGATAGTCCTGGTTATTGGGAGATGTTTGCTCAATTCTACTACAGAGATGTTAACACACCAGAATATTGCAGGTCTTATTCCAGACCTGGACATGCTTTTAAGTCGTACGGAAAAGTATGTATGAACAAGTACGGTGAATGGGAGGTTAAATAATGATTAGAAATTTAATTATTATTGCTCTGGTAGTTTTTATATTTACAAAGACGGATGTTAGTGGTGCAGATATTATTAATGTAGCACAATCCACGCTTGACAAATTACAAGAACTACTGTATATTATGAAGGAGAAAGTGTAATATGAACAAATATATTAAAACAGTTGGTCTAGTAAGCATGATTGCTCTTATGAGTGCATGTTCTAGTACCAATTACAAAATCAAGAAAGAGAACAGTAGTCAATTGAATGTTGTTCCGTCTTGGTATATGGCAAATATCAATGATACAGATGCTTGTGACTTATCTACGAACTTGATTGGTCAAGTTAAGAAAGAAGATAAGAATAAAGAATGTATCTATGGTGTTGCTACCTCTGTATCTCCAGACCTACAACTTGCTATTGAGAAGGCAAAAATGTATGCTAAGTCTGAGATGGCAGATATTATCATGGGTAAAATGAACAAACAATCAAAACAATTTATTACTGAGTTAGGTAAAACAGAAACTAAAACAGTTGTAAGTGAAGTTGAGAGTGTTCTAGTGAATGTAATCAAAGATACACCAGTTAGAGGTTATGAAATCTTTGCTCAAGATGTAACTCTTACAGAAAAAGGTTACTACAGAGCATGGGTAGGATTAAGATTGCCTCTTGGTGAGTACAATAAAATGTACAACTACAACATTGAGCAAGCTACAGATGCTTTCAATTTGAAAGAGAAAGCTAAGATTGCTTTTAAGAAAGTGTTAGAAAATGGAAACAATGACAATCCAAATTTACAGTAAACCAAACTGTACATATTGCGATAAAGCAAAGTCTTTAGTAAAGAAACTTGGTATGACATACGAAGAAAAGATTTTTGGTAAAGACTTTCAAACACCAGAAGAACTGTACGAGGCAGTAGGTAAACAAGTACGAACCATGCCACAGATTAAGATTGACGGTAATTTGATTGGTGGTTATAATCAGTTAGTAGAATATTTTACTGAAAAAGGCCTTGTAAATTTTAAAGGCGAACTAACTAATGGATGATGACAAGAATAATATTGTTTTGTTCCCAACGAACAGAATAGTAAACCAACCAAAAGATGTTGACCCTAAAGTACATCAAAAAATTGTTGATGAACAGACTAGGGAGTTTGTAGAAGGAAGTGTTGACGATATCGCTTATATGTTATTAGATAAGTTTGTACAAATGGGTGTTAGAACTAAAGAAGATAATTTTACACAAGACCTTGCTTTAGTTATTGACGCTATTAGAGGTCTAGTTTATAGAGACTTTAAGAAATACCACCCAGCACAGGCTTTGGCAGATAAGATGGTAAAAGTAAGAGTTAGTCGTAACGGCAGTAAATCGGCAAAATTAGATTATGGTACTGTTTTAGAAACAAAACATAAACCACATAAACCATTGTCAAAAGATATTGAGGACGAGGTAAGAGACTTGGCGGATATGGATGATGTATCATTTACACCAGAGTTTGACATAGACCCCGATAATGACAATAAATGAATTCAGACTATCAGACTATTATAATACGCTCTGCTAGTCGAATAGTTGGTGAACTTTAAACACATTGAAAGGAGGCCGTAATGGTCAATTATATAATGAACATGTTTAATCACAAAGGAGAAAATAACATGGCAAGAGCTAAACTATCTAAAACAGAAAAGGTAAGAAACCTTTTCTCTAAAGGTCAATCTGTTACTTGGAAAACTCTAAGAAGCAAGTTTGACTTAACTTCACCTGCTTCTATGGTAGGTAAACTGAGAAACGAAGGCATGATGATTTATGAAAATAGAACATCTGCTGGTGTTTCATACAGAGTTGGTACACCGTCAAAAGCTGTAATCGCAGCTGGTCAAGCCGCTCTATTCGGTAAACAAGGTTACGCTTCAGCGTAAATCTAAATACATGGAGAGGCCGACCGAAGGCGGCCTCTTCATTTTCTACATGAGTGACAGAGAGAAATTAAACAGAATGGTCAGGACATTGGCAGAAAACAGTAAAAATAAACCAATGACTAGAAAAGTTGATACATATGAGTATCAATCATTAGCAGATTGTATTAGAAGTGACCAAGTACCAGCCTCAGAGGTTGCAGAAATATTTACTGATAAGGCTTTTTATAAATGGTATAAAGAGAAATACTGGACGGATAAATAATATTACTGAACTGACTAAGGAGAAATTATGGTTACACAGAATCCAAATTTAATGTCGAAAGAAGCCATGCAGGCTATGTCGAGTACAACAGGAAGTGGTGAAGTATTACTTTCTGAAATTCTACAAAAAGTAAATAACGCAAAAGATAAACCCAAAAAGATTGCTGTATTGCGAGAAAATGATAGTCCTTCTCTAAGAAGTATTATCAAAGGTGCATTTGACCCTAATATTAAATGGGCATTACCAACTGGTACACCACCATATATCGCAAATGAGGCTCCGAAAGGAACTGAACACTCACTTTTGAAAAACGAGAGTAAGAGATTGTGGCATTTTGTGGATGGTGCAGATAATGACACCACAAAAACCCAAAAAGAAACTATGTTTATTCAAATGTTAGAGGGTCTTCATAAAGAAGAAGCAGAATTGTTAATCAATGTAAAAGATAAGAAGTTAAATAAGGTTTACAAAGGTTTGACAGAGGCGGCCGTGAAAGAAGCATTTGATTGGGACGATAATTTCATGCAAAAAGAGAACAATTAGAGAACATTAGGTGTTGTATTAATGCAACACCATCTCTAAATTGTTGAATTTACTTGCTAATTAATTCAAAAAAAAATCAAAAAAGTGCTTGCCTTGATGTGGTTTATAGTGTATTATGTACATATAAACGATAACAAAGGATAATTATATTATGAAAAAATTGATTTTATTGCTTGCTGTTTTGTGGTTAGGTTTAAATGCCTTTGCAAAATCTGTACAAGCAGGTGAATACGAGACCACTGTTGCTGGTCATGTAATTACAAATCATAAAATCATAGACCAATCAGAGGTCTTGAAATCAGAAATGCAGAAACTTGCCTATGTTATGATGTTACAAATGGCTGATACATTAGAAAAAACTATGCCATATATCATAGATGAGATTACTGCTCAATTAAGACAAGAGAGTGACAAGCTATATAAGTGTGAATTGTTAAAAGACACGAAAGTGGCTGATAAAGAATGTCAATAGCAGAAATGTTACAGATGATTTATACATTTGTACCACAAGAAGTCATATTGATACTTTTAGGTGGTGCAACAAGTTTTGTTATGTTAGAAATAGCCGACAGAAAAACTAAAAAAACCAAAAGGAAATAATGGCAAAAGAAAAAAAATCATATCCTGATTTACCTGAGATACCATTTACCTATGACTTCTATTTGGTATATTGGGAAGATATCCAGAGCGATAGCTCGTGGAAATCATTGAAAGAAATTCAAAGAATGAAACCGGCAACTTGTGTATCAACTGGTTGGTTAGTAAAAAGAGATGCAAAGGTTCATGTTTTGATGAGTGACTACAATTATGATGATAATGGCGAACTTGCAGATGGTGGTAACACTACAGTTATACCAACTAAGAATGTCATTAAGAAATTCAAAATTGCAGATTTGTAAACCCTAGAGAGAGGAAATATTATGAGAAAATCAAAAGAACTAGACCACCACCTGAAGTCTATTATTGACGCTGTACCGGCAAAAATTGAAAAGTTTGCCGCTGGTATGGACAAGAAGATGACTTATTATACCGGCAACTGGCAAACAGATGTACTCAATAATTACACATTGAAACAATCTGAAAAAATCTTTAAGAAGATGAGTAAGTTTATGGATGATGAGCGATTAGCATTTGTTCAAAAGCGTAATAAAGATATTCAAATTGGTACATGGTCAGAATACGGCGAACAGGCACCAGAGACAATATCAAGTTTTGAATATATTGTTATGAGAAGGATGCCTCGTGGAAATTAAAACATTTATTAAGAGAGCAAAATATACTGCTCTCTTTATTACTATTGGTACTATCGTATTTGCAGTAGGTAGTTTTAATCCTAATCAACACACTATCAATAAAATCACACAAAAAGTAGAAAAAGAATTTACATTAAAAGCACAGGCGCTTGGTTTACACGAACCGTCATTTGAATTTAACAATGATGATGAGTTTGTTGTTGCCATGAATAAATGTATTGACTTTGTAAACTTTCAAACAGAACCACATTTAAGAATACCTAGTGAAATGATTATTGGTCAGGCAGCTTTAGAAAGTGCATGGGGAACATCTAGGTTTGCAAGAGAGGGTAATAATCTATTTGGTATTCGTACATATGACACACAAGTACCACATATGTTGCCTCAAGGTGTCAAAAAGTGGAAAGGTTGGGGTGTTAGAGTATTTGAAAGTAAATGTAAGGGTGTTAGATACTTTGTTGATTTACTTAATAATCACCATGCATACGAAGACTTTAGAAAAACTAGAGCAAAGATGTTGCAAGCAAATCAACCACTTGATGGTGTTGTACTAATCAAAACATTGACTAAATATTCCACTACAGATAATTATGCTGATTTAGTAATCAGTATAATAAAAAGATTAAGAGGCGTAGAAGAGTAAATGTTTGGCATCATTTTAACATTTTTATCAGCCATATCAATATCAGTAATAGCTGCTGGTTATTCTATTATTGGTTTGGCGACTATTTTTGCAGGCGCTTATGTACCTATTATTGCAATGGGAAGTGCCTTAGAAGTAGGTAAACTTGTAGCCGCCAGTTGGTTGTATAACAATTGGCGAAACAGTTTAGTACCTAAAACTATAAAAGCATATTTGACCACTGCTGTTATAGTTTTAATTTTTATAACATCTATGGGTATCTTTGGTTTCTTATCAAAAGCACACCTAGACAGTGTACAACCACAAGCAAATTTTACAATACAAACTGAACTCATTGACAAACAAATTGCCAATGAACAAAAAATTATAGATAGGGCAGAAAATACTTTAGACCAACTTGATAAGGCTCTTGACAAATACATTGATATGGAGTATGTTACAAGAGGTCTAAAAGAAAGAGATAAACAGGCAGACGAAAGAGAGGCCTTACAAATTGCAATCAATAATGCTATATCTAAGATATCTGAACTACAGATAAAAAAGAGTACGATTGAATTAGACCAACAAAAGATTGAGGCGGAAGTTGGTCCATTAAAGTATATTGCAGAATTGATTTATGGTGACGAGGCAAAAGACCACTTTGATGAGGCAGTAAGATATGCCATAATGGTATTGATATTTGTATTTGACCCATTAGCCGTATTATTACTGATAGCGGCAAATATTTCATTGAGGACTTGGAGTAATGACAAACGAATTAAAAAAGAAAAAGATGAAGAGGACAAGCTCGAGCTTGCTAGCAAGGAAAAAGAGAAAAGTGACAAAGCAGCTACTAACGCAAAAGCTAGAGCGGCGAGAGCACGAAGTAGAGAAAAAGTTTATAAAGACTTTTTTAGAAAACTAGGTCAAAGAGACTTGAAGAATAGAGATTATGAAGAATTTTTTAGAACCATGGGTACTAAAGAAATGGCCGCTTTAGGTCTGGATCCTGATGAGATTAGACTAAAATTAGACCAGATTATGGAGTGGAATGACTTACCAACCACAAATAATAAACCAAAGCGCTATTTGGAGGTTGACAATAAAAAATAATTATGATAGGATGTGAATATGTTTAGTGAAGTAGATATTAGTAGAATTATGGGTGATGTAACCGAGACAGAGAGAAAGATTATGTCAGTTATGAACACCTGTAAGAACGCCAAATCTGATTGGGCAAAGAACTATTGGTTTGGTGTGTGGTCTAAGTTATGTAAAAAATATAATAGAGAAGATTTATATAACAAGCATCTACATTAGGGAGGTTATTATGAACATATTTTATTTACATGAAAATCCTGTTACGGCGGCTCAAATGTCTTGTGACAAACATGTTACAAAGATGATACTAGAGTCCGCTCAGTTGTTGTCAACTTGTCACCGTGTACAAGACGGCACAGAGTATTATGATAAGACAGCAAATGGTCGTAAGATTAAAAGGTGGAAACATCCTAATCCTAACATGGAACAAATACTGTACAAGGCAGGTTGGATAAAACACCCTAGTACATTATGGTTGTTTGAAAGTGCATACAACTATTTGTGGTTATACAAACATTTTATGGCTCTTAATGATGAGTGGAAAAGACGATACAATCATACTAGAGACCATGTAGCAGTGCAAAAATTAGGTGATTTACTAAAACACCCACCTAAGAATGCTAAAATAAATAAGATTGCTACACCAATTAAACCAGCAATGCCTGATTATTGCAAGGTGCCTGGTGATGGTGTTGCAAGTTACCGTAAATATTACATTTATGAAAAACAAAGATTAGCAACCTGGAAAAGTCCAGCACAACCACCTGAGTGGTATACGGAAGGAGTAAAGAATGTCTGATTTAAGAGAACAAACTATTGAAGGCCTAAAATCACATGCTAAAGGTCACATTGACAAACATAAAGTTAATGTAGAAGTGCTTATGCAAAAAGCAGTAGGTATCGGTGAACACGGTGATGTATTGACCGAGATTGAAAAAGAATTGAAAGTTATTGCTGAGTATGATGACCAATTAGAAATGTTAGATAAGTATTTCACTTACAAAGACCCATTAAAGAGTAAGTAATGCCAACTTATACATTTGAAAATACAAAAACTGGCGAACAATTTGATGATATGATGTCCATATCAGAAAAAGAGGCCTACTTAGAAAAAAATCCTCATATTCGCCAGTTAATCAATCAGATAAATATAGTCAGTGGTGTTGTTGGTATGGGTCGTATGAAAAATGACCAAGGGTGGAAAGAAATGCAAAGTAGAATTGCAGAAGCACACCCAGCTTCGCCATTTGCACAACAACATGGCAAGAAAACTATTAAACAGGTTAAGACACAACAAGTGGTGGAAAAACACCGTAAAAGACAAGCACAACAGGCTAAGAAATGAGTACAAAAGATATACCAGATTATTTACGAGAGTATGACCTTGATACAGATTATGGGTTTACTGCCGTTAGTAAGGCACCTAGTGAGGCGCCTGCTGTAGATACTTCCGTTATTGAAACTAATAATGTTGAACTAGCGAAAGTTAAATCAGATGTATCTGATATCAAAAGTATGATGAATGAAGTGATGCAGATTGTGGCTGAAAAAGATAAAGTTACACAAGCACTAGAAAATGAAGATGTAACAAAAAGATTTAAAGACTTAGAAAAGGTTATATTACCGTTTTTATATAATCTATCTAAAAGTGATGAGCCTTACATACACTGGCCTAACAGAGGTCCTATTATTAAGGCACAAATCGAAAAAGTATTGCAACTTACAAGGGGGTAACAATGCAAGCAAATTACGATAAATGCCTAGAAACTATTTTACACCACGAAGGTGGTTATGTAAATCATCCTAAGGATCCAGGCGGCGAGACTAATTTAGGCGTAACTAAAAGAGTTTATGAAGAACATGGTGGCACAAAAGACATGAAAGATTTAACAGTTGAAGATGTGGCACCAATTTACAAAAATGGTTATTGGGACAAAGTAAAAGGTGACGAACTACCTGGTGGTTTGGACCTTTGTGTTTTTGATTTTGGTGTAAATGCAGGTCCAGGCAGAGCAGCCAAGTATCTACAAAAAATGATTGGTACTGTGGTTGATGGCGGTATCGGTCCTAATACACTAAGAACTTTAAAAGGTTATGTTGAAGAGAACGGTATTGAAAAGACGATTAAAGATTACCAAAGTGCTAGACAAAGTTACTATGAACAATTAAGTACCTTTGAAACTTTTGGTAGAGGTTGGACTAGAAGAGTTAATGAAACAACTGAGTTAGCATTAACTATTACCGACTGAAAGAGAGAACAAATCGCTAGAGAAAAAAGAGATTACATTAATAACTTATATTGTCAGAAAGGGACTTGATATGTGGAAATGGTTTATTAATTTACTTAATTATAAACATGCAGGCGACCTGTCTAAACACAGATTGCACACATTAAAATATGAAGATTTGTGTAAATAAGGCTTGCCAATTTAATTATAGTCTTATATAATGTTATACAAAGTTAAATATGGAGAAAAAATATTATGACTAATTTTGTACAGTTGAATGAAGAGTTACTGCCAAAGACCAAAGGCAAACGAATTAATGGTATGAGGTTCTATGAAGTTGATGGTCAGGCGTTTCCGTCTGTGACAACTGTATTAGGTTATCGACCAAAACCAGGCCTTGAACAATGGCGTAAAAATGTAGGCGAAGAAGCCGCTAAATGGGAAATGGGTCGTGCTGCTCGTAGAGGTAAAGCAACTCATACTTTGATTGAAGAATACCTAAAAGGTGAAACACCATCTACTAGAGATGTTTTACCACTTGGTCTCTTTACATTATTGAAACCTTATCTTGCACAAATAGATAATGTTCATTGTTTAGAAACCATTTTGTATAGTAAACAATTGACCCTTGCTGGTCAAGTTGATTGCATTGCAGAATATAATGGTAAGTTGTCTGTTATTGATTTCAAGACAGCCAACAAAGAGCGTAATGATGAGTGGAACAAAAACTACTATATGCAATGCTCTGCTTATGCAGTGATGTATGAAGAGTTATTTGGTACACCTATCGAGCAGATTGTTATTCTAATGGCTTCTGAAGATGGTGCTTCACGAGCATTTATCAAAGAGAAAAAAGATTACTTAGAAGATTTGAAAACTGAAATTCAATACTTCTATGATAACTATAATAAAGAAAATAGTTAATGATATGGAAATCATTTGGCATTTACTATTGACAGTATGTCTAGGTTCAGATTGTAAAACCCAAGATATACAGTGGTTCACTAACGAACATGAGTGTAACCTGTCAAAAGTAATATACGAAGAGATACCACAAGATGGTCATTGGACCAAAGTTGAGTATCTTTGTAAACCAAAAGGTGCTGTATCAATATGAATTACTTGTTGACACTAATTGCAATAGGTAGACTGGACGAGGGGGCAGTACCCTCCAGCTCCACCATATAAAGTTTTAAAATGGATGATTATGAAATTTTAAGACTATTCAGACAAAGATGTGTTGAATATATTTGTTTAAACAACTATTCAATACACCATGCGAGACTTTATATGATGGGGCTGAACAAGGTTCGACAGATGCCGAAAAGATTAGAAGAGAGTAATAGTAGGCGTACTTAAACGCATTTTTAAATGGCGAAGATAATTTTGCCCTTGCAGCCTAGTCACTAGGCTACGGAGTTTCGACCACTGTACTTGGCAACAGAAACAGTGGTCACTTTTTTACAATAACGAAAGAGGTGAAATGAATAGTAAAGAATTTAGTTTGATGATAGAAGGTGTTGTAAAAGAGAAGCGACCTATCACCTACATGGATGCTATTGTTTGGTACTGTGAGACCAATAAAATAGAAATCGAAACAATCACAAGACTAATCTCAAAAAATTTAAAAGAAAAAATCAAAGCAGAAGCTTTGAATGCTAACCTATTAAAAGAAAAGAAGACAGGAACTTTACCAATATGAATGTATCAGTAGTAGATAAAATGGGAAGTGATTTGTCAGTTGTAAATGCAGCTCGTGTATCATTTGCCAAACATAAAACAGAATTTGAAGACAATGACGAAAAACTAATTAAGTATTTAGCGACACATGACCATTGGTCGCCTTTTGGCCATGCCTCTATGCAGTTTAGAATTAAAGCACCTGTATTTGTGGCAAGACAACTAGTAAAACACCAAGTTGGTCTAGTCTGGAATGAAGTTAGTAGAAGATATGTAGATAACGAACCAGAGTTTTATATGCCATTTATGTGGCGTGGTAAACCAGAAAATAAAAAACAAGGTTCAAGTGATTTAGAATATGAATTTGATATTACAATGTTAATGCAAAATGCAAAAGACACCTATAATCAAATGATTGAAGAAGGCATAGCGCCAGAGATGGCCAGAATGGTTCTGCCACAAAACATGATGACAGAGTGGTATTGGTCTGGTACTTTATATGCCTTTGCTAGAGTTTGTAACCTAAGAAACAAAGAAGATAGTCAAGAAGAAACTAGAATGGTAACACATGAAATTGCCAGACATATGAAAGACCATTTTCCTGTTTCAACTAAGTATCTATTAGATGAAGAAATTTAACGACAACATAAAAGACTTTTTTAAATGGGTCAAGGGTACAGAATTAGTCGAACTTGAAGAGATTGATGTATCTGAGGATCCTGTAAGACCTGAACTGACCCTTGATTTTAGAACACAACATGGCCGTAAAATATTTGGTCTAAAGTATGATGAAGAAATTGAAGCAATTGTGTGTGTAGCATTTACAAATGATATTCCAACAACTGTAAAAGAATTGGATATAATGAGTGAACTGGCTCACTTAAAAGGTGAGAAGAAAATACCTATAGCATACACAGTTTGGTCAAGAAAACGAGGTGCAGGTAAAGAGATTATAAAAAAATTATTAGAACATGTAGTAGAAAATGGTTGTGATAGAGTTGTTACTTTATCACCATTAACAACAATGGCGACACATTTTCATATTCGTAACGGTGCCAAACAGGTACATATCAATGATGAGACACAAAATTTTGAGTATAAGGTATAATCATGTATGGTGGTTTTGATGTATATAAAGAGTATTTGGCAATCAAAAATCACTTTACCACGGACAGTTATGACTATGCTAAATATGGTGGAAAGGTAAATGTAAAGTTAGAAAGTTTTACAAAGAGAAATGATAGACATTTTTTTCATAAGCTTAGCACCAGATACAATCAGGTGGATATCAGCGACTATTTTGTTTGTAATTTTCTTATTGATAATAAGCGATGGATAGGAGATTTAATACGAAATGACGGCTCTGAGGAATATGCTAAATGGAAGAAGTATAAGAACGCCTATCGTTACCATTTTAGAAATGATTGTGTATTGGTTCGTGATGACTTTCTTTCTTCTAATCTTTCTTTTGATGATGGTCTCGGCGTGGATAATGGACAACATCCTAGACTTTTACGATTATATCTTAGAAAGAAAATTAACATACAAACTATGTACATTATGGACAGGATTATCAACTTTAGTCGTAAATGGGATAGTCAAATTCAAGAAAAGATTGTTTGGCCAGAAATAAGTAAGAAGTTAAAAAAGATGAAACCTTTTGTACAATATAATTTGGTTGAAATGAGAGAAACTATGAAAGAGGTATTTTTAGATGGTTGATGAGATAGAACCTATTGGTGAAAAATTAGATGAAAAGATAAAGAAGTTAAATTCTTCAAGAGTTTTTAAAAAGGTCACTCCAAAATATGACTTGTCATGGTACATTAAATGGGTATCAAGTGTACTATTAATTATTGCTATGGTGATGACTTCAGCAAATGTTTTTCCTTATAATCTATATCCTGCAATTGTTGGTATGGTAGGTTGGTTGATTGTTGGTATATTATGGCATGACCGTGCATTAATTATTTTAAATGCAGTTAGTGTGGCCATTTACGCCACAGGTATTGTTAACAGTTGGTTAGGACAATGAAAAGAGTATTTTGTATAGGCAATGGTGAAAGCCGTAGAGACTACAATTTGCAAAATCTAAGACAGTATGGTAAAATATATGGTTGTAATGCCATTTACAGAGACTTTACACCTGATGTTTTAATTGCAGTTGACCATGGTATCATGCATGAGATTTATCATGCTGGTGTTGCACAAAAAATACCATGCTATTTTAGAGATTGGACTAAAGTGCCTGCCATGATGTACCAAGGTGTTGTTTTAGGTGATATGGACGAAAAACAAGCATCTGAACATGTAGATGATATAATAATATCAAACGAAAAAGGTGACAGTACAGAATTTGTAACTCATGGTTCTAATTTAAAAGGCATTGTAGATTTGATAAGAAGAAATGGTGAAAAGGCCAAAAAAAATGTAAATCATACTACTATAAAAGTATCATGGATTAAAAAACCTGATTATTCTCATTCATTAAAAGATATTATGACCAAAGACTTTGTTGGCAGAAATAGAATTGAACAAAAAGAAGAATACGACCATGGCTGGGCTGCTGGTGCAACGGCAGGATATATCGCATGTAAAGTAGAAAGTCCTGGTCAAGTATTTCTTATAGGCCATGATATACATAGTCCTACAGATAAAGTTAACAATATGTACAAAGGCACAAAACATTATGTACACAAAGATAATGGTCCTACACCAGGTTTGAACTGGATTAGACAGTGGTATACACTATTTGAACAAAATCCTCATATAAACTTCTATAAAGTTAATCAATTTAATGATGGAAGAGATGCAATAAACCGCCCTATTTCAGAATGGGAGAATAATAAAAAGTTACCAAATGTTCACTATCTAAGCCATTCCACGCTTGACAATATGTTGAAAGGCTGATATTATAGACACATGTTTGATAGTATTATATACAGATTTCTTGATTGGTTATCGACCAAGATTGAAAAAACTAGAGAGTACCTAATTCGTAGGTCACTCCCTAAAGGTGAGAGTGCTCAAGAATGGGCAAAGAAAAATGCCAAATCAAAGTAGAACTCTTATAAATAATAATGATGCCGATTATACAGGCAACACAGATACAACGAAAACAATTAAATACGGAGAAAAAATATGGATTTCGAAAGTCTAAAACAAAGTCAAAGCAATTTTGACGCAATCACAAAAGCTCTGGAAACTAAACTAGCTCCAGAAGACCAAGCAAACAAAAACAAATATCAAGATGACAGGTTGTGGAAACCTGAACTAGATAAAACTGGTAACGGTTATGCCGTTATTCGTTTCTTGCCTGCCTCTAATGGTGAAGATATGCCATGGCAGAGAGTTTGGTCTCATGCCTTTCAAGACAAAGGTGGTTGGTATATTGAGAACTCATTGACAACCCTTAATCAAAAGGATCCTGTTAGTGAAGAAAACACTAGATTGTGGAATACTGGCCTTGATAGTGATAAAGAGATTGCTAGAAAGCGTAAGAGAAAATTATCTTACTATGCAAATATCTATGTCGTATCAGACCCTAAGCGTCCTGAAAACGAAGGTAAAGTTTTCTTATATAAGTTTGGTAAAAAAATCTTTGATAAGATTACTGAAGCAATGCAACCAGCTTTTGAAGATGAAAAGCCTATCAACCCATTTGATTTCTGGAAAGGTGCAAACTTTAAACT
>MDTE01048948.1_pt1 | contig 16775 bp, 8 predicted proteins | sample 811231 | NCBI WGS metagenome assembly MDTE01 (sample SAMN05326651, study PRJNA326480) | marine metagenome | isolation source: seawater | place: Indian Ocean: Red Sea | collected 2010
AGTTCCTCTACCAGTTCTTCAAGAAGTTCTTCAGGAGCAAGTTGTGCTAGGTCGGCTAATCTTGCAGCCTGAGCATACTGCTCTTCGATTTCTTCGGACATTTCAAGGGATTCCTCTAAGTTTCGAAGTTCCGCCCTTGTCTCTGCCACTGACTCTTCTTTATCGAGTTTTTCGAAATGATCCGCGATAAGATTTAATTCTTCAATAAGTTCCTCTTGTTTTTCGATGGCTTGATTTGTTGAATTTTCGATTTCTTCCTGATTCTGACTCTGTAATGTATTACTCAGTTTCTCTACGATTTCTGATTCCGTCTCTTCTACCAATGCAGCTGCATCGTCAGAGTCTCTTGCTAATTCCCTGCCTTGCTCATCAAGCAGATTTTGAATATTTGCTTCTTGTCTAAGGGCTTGGGCAAAATTTTCCACAGAGTCACTAATTTGCTGTTGTTCTTGATTCAGTTTATTTAGATCCTCTTTTTTATCAGCCAATGTTTGATTGGCATCGTCTTTAATTTCTTGAGTTTTTTCTTTTTGTTTTTCGGTTTCAAGTGCAAGTCCTCTGGCTAATTCAGCAAGAGTGGGAGCGTTTTGATTTATAAATGAACGGGCTTCGCGAACATCATCTTTTAATAATGAGATAATTTTCTGTAGGTCCTGAAACACTAGATTTGCGTCTTCGATCATAATCGTGATTTCCTTTCGATCGAATTTCAGGCGATGTTGCATTTCTCTTACAATATTTTTTCTGTACTGTTGGTTGGGAAGTTTTTTCATGATCTCAATTACTTCTTTGGAAAGTCTCATGCGATGCATACTGTCCAGTATTGGTTTCCATATCGCTTCTGCTCGGCCCCATTGTCTTGCACATTCAGCTCCTTGCCAAGAAGTGGGTTTCGAGTTTTCCTTCCTCATGAAAAATATAATTTGATTAGCCGAGCCAATCAGATGGTGTTGTAAGAGAAGGAGATCAAATGAAGTTCCTATCTTGGATGACTTTTCGGCGAGCTCATCAAAATTTTCGTTATTACGAATATCCTGTTGTATTTTAATTAGAGCTCTTCCGGTTTGTCCTGCATCTTTCACAAACAAGGCATTTTGATCTTTTCTGGATTGCTCAACTTCAGAGAGCATCATGGTTTCGGCAACGACAATATCAGTTTCTGAAAGAACTTCACTTACGACCTGTTCCATTTTGTCTGGCTTTGCTTGATCAATCTTCTTCCATTTTTTATTGAGTTCATCCCAAAACATATGGTTGCGATTTAGATTCCAATAAAGTTCCTCCGATTTTAGACGGAATGATTCTCGTGATTTGGATGCTAATTTTTGTCCTGTTTCCTTAAGAATGTTTTGGATGATTTTCTCCCAGTCTAAAATTTGCTTTTGAAGTGTTTTTCTATCTCCGTCAAATTCACCTAGAGATTGTTGTAATTTTAATTGTTCGGATTTAATTTTCTTTAAGGCAGATGAGCGTTGCCAGTCCCGTGAATAGGATAGGCTTTTAGAAACGGGTTCCCATTGGCTAAGTGCCACCTCCTGCCTGCGGACTATAAATGGAATGGCCTTTCTCTCTTCAGCATTTTTAACCAATTCTTTTTGTCTTTTAAGAAGTGATTTAAGGTAAGAAACTGCCACTGTTTCAGCATGTTGATTGAGTAAATCCTGTGAGACATTACGGAAATTTCCCAACATGGATATCCTTCGGCTTAAAACTTTTCGTGTGAGTTCACTTGTGCGAGTGCGAATTTGATTCGTTTCAGTACTTTTTTCTATATTTTCAATCAATTTTCTCCAAGTGGTGCCTAAAGTATGAAGAATTTGTCCTTCTGCCTGTGCTAAAATGGATAACTGAAATGAATCAGCACCCCTTGGCATCGAAACCAAAGATCTAATGGTATTTTCGTACGCATCTTGTGCAGTGGTAATAAATTCGCTTTCTGCCTGATTCCCCTTTTCAAGAAAAACGCTTAGATCTTTCTTATTTTGCTGAAAATCCTTTAAAGAACGTTGGAAGTTTTTCTGCATTTGTTGCGACTCTTCACGCATTACATCGAAATGCTCAAGAACCATTGCCTTCTTTTCCAATAGATTGAGGCTACTGAGTTCAAAATCTCGTGAGATAACCGACAACTCAATTGTTTCTGTTTCCGAATTAGTTCCCTTTAAATCTCTGGCTCTCAATTTAAGCAAAGCTTGGGTTCCCGGTTTAAATTTGTGTAAAAGCAAGTCCAGGTTGAAGTTAATTGCCACTGAATTTTTACCACGAGTGTCAAGCATGTTGGGGATGGTAAATGCTTCCCATTTACCCTGGTTTTTTTTGATAAGATATTCGACACGGGCTAAACCGAGATCATCCTGAGCAAGTGCAGAGAAACTGAGCAGATCACTTGGTGCCACAAGTAGCTTTCTTTCGGTAGGTTCGACCCATTGTACTAAAGGTGCTAAATCTGGCTTCACTGTAATTTGGAAATTGGAAGAGGGTCTTCCTTCCCAACCCAGTTGTTCATCAATGAGATTTTTCACCCTGTATGACCCCGGATGGGTCATTCGTATAGAAGTGGGTAGAATATTCTTTTCTGTATCAGGTTCTAATTGATGTAATTCTCCAGGTTTTTCGACCCATTGGAATTCCAGTTTTCCAGATTTTAATGGTCGGTTAGCAATCAGTGAGAGTTTTACAGTCGTACCTTCCCATGCTTCCAAGTCACCGTGATCATCAATTGTTTCAATTGATTTAAGCTCGGAATATTCAGGAAATTCAAATGTCTTTTTAAAACTTTTAATAAAAGGTCGGGCACCAACATCCATTTTCCGCCATTCTGTTTGGGGTGCTTGGTCAACAAGGATTCGATACTCAAATGCTTCGTTACCCACATTATAATCCACGAAGAATTTTTCGGGACTTCTCTTACTCAGGGTGACATCTTTATTTTCTTTCTTAGTTTTGGTCTCGAGGGTAATCTCCTTGAAGGTTTTATCTGCTTTTTTCGGTTTTATTAAGGTAACAAATCTAAGTGGTTCATTGCTTGGTGTGCGGGTAACATTTTCATCAGGTGAGAGAATACGAACATCATAATAGCTTACAGGGGGAAGGTTCGACCCCGGCATAATTGCTCTTTGCATGAGTAATTTAAAATCACTTCCGAAATCTGGAATCTGCATTAATGCAATGGTTAAGGCAATCAAGCCCGCAGTTCCTCGTAACCAGTATTTAAGAGTACCTAGCGGAAGAACATTTTTGATGTCTATCTTGCTTGCTTTTGTCGATGCTTGGCGTTGAACCAGTTTCCTGAAAATTTCAGAATCAGTGGATGACTGATTTGAAATTCCCAACTCCACTGCGGACAGTAAATCTTCCCTTAAATCTGGAGATGATTGTTCAAGAAGTCGGGCCAGTTTCTTTGAACTAGGAAGTTGCAATAAAGGGCCTACACAAGTTTTCCAAAGTAGGGCTATAACCAAGAAGTAACCAATGAATGAAAGCCCACTTCTTAAATCGCCCGACATTCGACCTTCGGTAAGATAATCAATTAGGGCAATTAAGACAAAAGTTCCGAGGAAACTGAGAACACCGGAACAGAGCCCTCGTAACAAAATAAGATTTCTTCTTCGCAATCGAAAATCATCTAATTTACGGGTGATAATTGGATCCAATTCAGTATTCATATCTAGTTTTCTATGTGTGATGTGATTACAGCATACCGGCACGTTTTCGCAGAAACATTTCCAAGCCTAAGATAAAGACAACGAAAGTAAGCCACCCAAAGCTTTGCCAAAGAATAATTTCTGTTATAACAACTCTGCCTGAACTGATTGGACGAAGTGCGTCTTTCAGTTCCTTAAAATTTTCTTCGCGAAAAAAACTACCCCCTGAGATCTCGGACATTTCCGCAAGAAGATTTTCATCACAGGTTAGGAAGTCTTTTTCCTTATTTGCTTCAGGCCTCACATTAAACCTTAATCTTTGATCTGAGAATTCCATTTCATCGAGTATTCCAGGTGCCCTGACTGACATTTCATAGGAATCAGGATCTAGGCCAAAAACCTCACCAGCAAAAAGTCCATTGCTTGAATCTGTACCTGTTAGAGGAATGGTTGCCACCACTTGTTCTCCTTTCCATATAAGTGCATCCACATCGGGGTAGGGTGGCTCGGGTGCCTTCCCTTCGTTATCACGCAGTCGGACCCGAAGGGGGATCGCTTTACCAGGATCATGATTTCCACCACCGGCATCCATTGACAATTGATTCTGATTTAATGCAAAAGGTCTTTCCATGATGATGGCCAAGAGTTGATTCCAAAATCTTTGATGGTAAAGATCTGCCACTTCGTACCTCCATCGCCATGTCTCATCGAAGCCCATGTAAAAACACTTTCCTGCACCAGCTAGTTTCCCTGCAATCACAGGAATATGACTTTTTGATGATTGGTTGTTGTCGACAGCATTGATGGTCACGGAAAGGAAAACTTCTGATCCGGGTAATGACTCGGCAGAAGATGCCCACGCAGGAAGCGGCAGGTGTTTCCACACTTCTTCATTTCGCTCATCCACTGGATCCATTGTAAGTGCACTCAGTCGGTTTTCTTTCTGCGGGCGGATGTAAGAAGTTGGACTTACGAGTAATGGACCCTTCTTTCTCCAGGAGACTGGAATAAGCTTGCTTACGGGGTATTGTTCTTGATTTTGAAAAGAACGGAGTTTCTGCCTTGGACCATCTATAAAAAGAATTCCACCAGCCCGTTGAGTAACGAAATCAACGATCCAGTTTTGCTCTTCGATTGAAAATTCTTCGGATGTAACCTCTCCGAATAGGATTAAATCAAATTTAAGAAGTTCTTTTTTGGAAGATGGAAATTCACCAATTTCATCGCCCCGTGGTATTTTCTGGCCTTTAGATGAAGCTCTTCCCCATACACATGAAACTTCCCAACGTTCATCTCGTTCAAATAGGTTATTCAAGTATCGGGTTTCCCAGCGTGGTCTGCTATCCAGAATCAATAATTGATTTTTTCTCCTGCTTGCATCAATTGAAAAGCTTAACTGGTTGTTCTCGGTTTCCGTTTCATTCTCGATGGGATCGACTATTACTTGAAAAGAGAGGGGAATGGTGCGTATTGCTTCCTTTTCAGATTCAGGAAAATTTTCTAATCTTCTATCCACAATGGGCTTGGTAGGGAAATCAAATCCAATTTGGCTGATTCCGTTTTCCATTCCAACCATGGTTTTTCCCCAAACATGCTCACCGGTGGAATCTTTAATGGAAATGTTATATTCAGTCCCCGGAGTAAGATCGTCTTTAATTGATAGGATTCCACGGATGCGGTCTTCCTGATATACAGAATCGGGAACTAGTGCCTGCAGAAGAGCGAGATCAATAGGTTTTTGATTGCTACCGAAACCTACGGTAAAAATAGGGAGATTACGAACAGAGAGAAGCTTGGCGGTTTCCAAGGGAGAGTTTTCACGATTATGTCCACCATCACTTATCAATACTGCAGCTCCACGGGTTGTGGTTGTGTTGTCCTCGTTTTCTTGATCTGCAACTCGAAGTGAACTCAATATTCCCTGAGAAAGGTCAGTGTAGGGTGATTGCGGGGTAAAATTTGTATCAAATTGATTTGTTTCCGAAAAATTATCCCAAATAATCTCAGTTGCATTTTCCGAAAGATTTCGGATTTCTAGAATGTGAGTGTCACGAAATTCTTCCAGTATGCCATTGGTCGGATTAGCCAATAAACGGGTAGCTCGCTCCATTCTGGAAAAGTTTTCGAGATTGTTCATCGCTTCATTGAGTGGAATTATATTTTGATTTAATAAGGACTGGGCATATGCATCAAACTTTTCCATCAATAGGAATGAGTACTCTGTCGCTTCAACCGCAAGGTTATCAAAGGCAGTTCTTTCCAATTCAGAATTTGGGCGGAGAATACTATCGAATTTCCGCTTGATTTCTGCCTGCAGATTTAATTCGACAGGCGAATCTTTAGAGCTGAGGGGTGCTGAAAAGTATTTGCCATTGATAGGATTTTCTTGCTTTCCGGAAGGCAGTTGCCACCCAACTGCACAAAAATCTTCTCCTCCGCCTTCTTTATGAATAATCTGAATTTCATAAATATTTTCTTTCCTGAGAAATATTTTCGCACTGCTTACACTTTGATTCCAATTATATCCAGTATATGAATCGACTTCTGTGATTGTTCTAAAATTTTTTGAACCTGTTTGAGCCATCTGCAATATTGATGAATCGTCTGAGATAAGCTTAAATATATATTCTCCATCTTCAGGAGGTCGGAGGAACGCTCGGATTTTACGTGCATAAGAATCTCCAACATCTCGCTTTGTTTCAAAGCTTGATAGGTAGGAGTACTGATCTGGTTTTTCTTCAACAAATCTTTTTACATTAATAACATCCTTCCAATTATCGCCTCCCAGATTGAACCACAATTCTTCGAGCAAAGAATTTTCTTTAGTGGTCTGAGAAAAAGTATCCTTCTGCTCCCCAAGTATTTTAAGGATAGTGGATAATTGATCTTGACTGGATTTGATGACATTACTTTTCGTTGTGTCACCCGCTTTTCTAAGAAGGTCAGCCAAATTTTCCATTTTACGGCTAGCCGTTGCAAATCTGTAATCAATCAGATTAAATTCTTCCGGCAGAAAGCCATGTTCTCTGGCTAGGAGGATTTTTCTTCCCGGGCTGTAATTTTTGTCTTTCAAATTCATACTCTCAGATGAATCAAGAAAAACTGTGATCTTTCCCCGGTTCCCCTCTTCTCTTTTGAGTTGGAGCACAGGTCCAGCCAGAGTTAGGACTATAGCTGCTAGGGCAAGGCACCTAAGGGACGGTAGCAACCACCGTAGTCTGCCGGTTGTTCCGCGCTTAGCTTCCTTCCTATAAATCCAGGCTGCTAATAGGAGCAAGAGAAAGGCTAATCCAGCAGTTTGCCACAATGGCCATTCACCTGCCCATAAAAGTCGAATTTTTTCTTGCTCAAAATTCATCGAGCTTTCCTTCCGAATCGTCTCAATAAGATGATTTCCATGAAAACAAGTCCAAGAACAGTGGCGAGGAGAATTTGCCATGTTTCCCGACCAAATTTTCTTCGACTGTCCATAGATAGATATGATTCCCAGCCTTTACCTTCCCGTCCATCTAATCGAACCACATTATCGGCGAGGGCAGTGGCAGTAGACACAATTTCATTCTCGGGAGCTTTCTCCAAAAATGATTCATCAACGGAGGGAAGAACCACAAACTTAGAGACGATACTTTCGGGATCAGACAACTCATAGGTTCCAGGTAATCTCGTCTCGGTAAATTCAAGAATATAACGATCTTTTCTTTTTCGCGGAACTAACTTTCGCGATGATCCGTTCGGAAGAGCTAGGCTAAACTCGAGATCTTTTTCATTCTCTTTTAGATAATGAGTTATAGGTAAGCCTGACTCTACTGTTCTTGGGGGTAATACTTTTTCAGAAAGATAAGATGTAATTTGCTGAGTAAAGGGAAGGTAGCTTGGTCGTGCCGGAAAATTTGTCCAATCTGTGTCAATTGATGTTCCCCAAACCATAACCACTCCTTTACCAAATCTTTTCTCTGCAAGAATGGGTTGCCCATTTATAAGTCTTGCAAGAATAGTAACCTTAGGGTCATTTCTCACTTTCGACTCATCCATAACAATCCACTTCTTAATCTGTGCCGCAGCGAGACTTCCGTTACGAGGATCATTGAACATGGATAGGGCGGGATGCTCAAAATAAGAACTGGAAATCTTGGAATAAGTCAGCTCGTTTTGCAAATTTCCCTGTGTTCCTTTGATGGGCATGGGTAAAAAATTGCTTCCCGTTGACCCCCAGGTGTTATTGTACCATTCAATTTGCATTTGATTTCCCGAACATATTAGTACCCCTCCACCGTTTTGGGTAAAAACTTCGATCTCTTTAGCCTTTTCAGCTTCCAGGCTTTGAAGATTACTGAGAATGATGAGACTGTATTCAGAAAGTGAATTTATCTTGTTGAATTCATCCGAAGTTAGGGAGATTACATTTATCAAGTCTTTCATTTCCCCACCTTTTGTAACCGATTCTTTAGAATTTTTTTCCTTACTTTCTTCAAAAGGTGTAAGGGCAAGCTTTAGGAAGTCAGTTTCTCCACGTAACCATTCTTCGGATGGATCACCATCCACGAGTAGCACTTTTATTTGTTCAATAACACTAATGGCCGCACTCCTGCGGTTATCTTGCAATAGGTCATCAGAAATTTGAATTTCGGCATGCAGGACCTTGGGACCGGATGTTTTAAACTGATGGGTGAAAGCGACCTGAGCTGAAGCCAATGGTCCAACAGAAATAACCGCTTCATCAATTGCTGTTTCATTCTGATCTGCAAATAACTTTACTTGTAAATTACCGTCGTATGTTTCCTCGCTGAAGTTACGAATGGTTGCACGAATAAGGACAGGGTGATTAACTCCGATTGTTTGGGAGGATACCACAACTTCCTCGACGGATAAATTGCTCTGAACATCTCTGCCAAAATCTATCCAAGTTAATTCTGGGCTGTTGGAAGTGGAAGATAATCTTTCGCGAAAAGCATCGACTGCTGTGCCGTCCCAGTTTAGCAAGTCTTGTTTTCTAAAATCAGAAAGTAGAATGATTTCTCGCTTAAGATTTTTGCCATCAGCAGTAATTGTAAGTGCTTGGTCAAGCCCGGCTAGTAAAGCTATACGGTCACCTTCAGCATTAAGGGTTTCAGTTCTAAGCCCTAGGGCATTTGGGTCTGAAGTTGGTTTATCAAAAACGGGAGCAGCGATTCCACCTAACTGAATGATGCTTGTTTCTGATTGCTGGTGCATATTTGAAAGATAGCCCGAGATGAAATTCTTAGCTTTGGAAAACCCCCCTGCCGCGTTCATGGACAGGCTATCATCCAGTAATATCACGGTGCTCGCAGGTACATCTCCTGATGGTGCTGAAAGCTTTTGTTCTTTTCCCCAGTTCGGGAGAAGACCGAGGGCCCCGAGTGCTGTAGCAACAAGACATGCTAAGCTCAGAAATCCCCAAAAAATTCTGGTTCTCTGGGTGAATGCCATGAAGATTAAAAAGAGCAGAGCGGCTAGCGGTAGCAGTAAAAAGAAAAGAAATGAGTTCCAGTTCATTACCACCATTCTTGCAAGAGTGAGAGCGAGCAGAACAGGAATAGCACACCTGATAATCAGAATAATCAATTGTTCCAACTGAATTTGCTTTCGGTTTTTTCGTAGGACAGATTCAAGTAGATGAGAAGCTCCCCACTTTATAATTTTAAAACGGCTTCGGTTGAATAAATGAATTGTAAGGGGAACCAGTGCGGTCAAAGCCCCAAGTACCAATGCTCCATTGAGAAAGCTCACAGGTGAACGGGCATTCCTGCTTTGCCGCGGGCGGCCAGAAAGGATGCTAATCCCTGAGCGTAGGGTTCATCCGTAGTCATGGGAAATAATTGTACCCTGTGTCGATGACATCCTTTGAGAAAGTCCGCTCGGTACTCCCTCAAATTCTCAAGATAAGCTTCCCTTAAATGTGCAGGATCAACTGTATGGCGAAGTGCGACATTTTCAAGGCAATCGAATCGCGTCCAGGAACGAAAAGGAAATTCTAGCTCATCTCGGTGCCAGATTTGAAAAACTACGACATCATGTTTTGCATGGTTAAAATGAGCTAATCCTTTTAGGATCGATGGAATATCTCCAAAGCAATCGGAAATAATTACAACCATACCGCGCTTTTTGAGCTGTGGTGCAATTTCATGAAAAACTTTTCCAAGATCAGTTTCATCTCCTGTCGTTGTTGTACCAAGCAAGTCAATAATTTGACGGGTATGCGATGCTCCACCACGTGGTGGGACCATTGAACGCACCGTTGTGTCGAAAGTAGTTAGGCCAACACTGTCCGTTTGGCGTAGGCAAAGATAGGCGAGGCAAGCTGCGAGTCGTGACCCATATTCAATTTTACTTATGCCTTTATCATCTTCAGATCCGTAAGACATAGAACCGCTGGCATCAAGGAGCAAATGACATCGAAGATTCGTTTCTTCTTCATATTCCCGAACATAAAATCTGTCTGTTTTTGCAAAAACTTTCCAATCCAACCTACGAATTTCGTCTCCAGGGGTGTAGGCACGGTGCTGCTTGAATTCAACGCTGAAACCCTTGTGGGGGGAACGGTGTAAACCTGAGCAGAATCCCTCAACTACCCTTTTTGCCAGAACCTGATGGTTGGCTATTCGAGATAGGTCCTTAGGATCTAGAAAGTCGGTGATGTTTGCCATCCGAATTTATTGACGGACAGGTCAGAGAACAGCTTCTTTTTTTTCAGGTACTCCTTCTATGCAGCGATCTATAATCGATTCAACTGTAATTCCTTCAGCTTCCGCATTAAAAGTAGGTACGATACGATGCCTAAGCACAGGATGGGCGATTGCCTTGACATCCTCCACCTTTGCGGCAAAACGACCATTCAAAAGTGCACGCACTTTGGAGCCTAGAATCAATTGCTGACAAGCACGAGGACCAGGTCCCCAATCAATCAAATCTTTTACCCAGTTTTCGGCTCCTTCCTCTTTCGGGCGGGCCATTCGTACGAGGTCAAGGACATAGTCGTAAACATGATCAGGTACGGGGACTTTTCGGACAGTCTCCTGGCATTTTTGCAAAGTTGGACCATCAATTACTGGTTCCAACTTCGATTCAAAAGTGGAAGTGGTTTGTTCAATAATTTTTCTTTCTTCCTCTCGGGATGGATAATCCACGATGACCTGAAAGAGAAACCGATCCCGTTGAGCTTCTGGAAGAGGGTAGGTACCCTCCTGCTCTATGGGGTTTTGAGTTGCGAGTACAAAGAAAGGTTCATCCAGTGTATAAGTGGATCCTCCAATTGTTACTGAGTGTTCCTGCATAGCTTCAAGCAGGGCTGCTTGTGTTTTGGGCGGAGTACGATTGATCTCGTCCGCCAAGATAATTTGACTGAAAATTGGGCCTTTTTCAAAAACTAGTTCTCTGTGACCAGTTTTCTTATCCTCTTGTATGATATCGGTACCAGTTATGTCTGCAGGCATAAGATCTGGTGTAAATTGAATCCTTCGAAAACTTAGGTCGATCGCCTGAGCCAAGGATCGAATCATTAAGGTTTTTGCGAGTCCCGGTACTCCTTCGAGAAGGCAGTGCCCACGGGCGAGCATCGCTATAAGTAATTGCTCCAATACTTTTTCTTGTCCCACAATGACTTGGTGAACTTGTTCCTTTATCTTTTGATAAGAGGCCACCAATTCTTCAGCTAAAGCTTGGTCATCGGGGCTAGTTTCTGAAGGGCTCATTTTTATTTTATGTTTTCGAGTTAAGGTTAGAAATCCGACTGTGTTTTGGAGTGCTTATTGAGTAAGTAGGAAAATAATAAAGCAAGAAAAATTCCTACTATTTCCAAATTAATTTGAAGAACATCAGGTGGCTAAGAACTGATTTAAAATGATGTTATATATTTCGGTCGGATCCAGTATTGCTGAACCAGAAGAATTTGGGTTAATGAGGATTGGCCAATCAGATTGATTGCTTGGTATTATTCCGTGACTACCCTTCACTAAATGTGAATCGAGAGGAATCAAATCCATGTGAATACGGAATCCCAATTTTTTGGCTAATAGTTTTCGGGCAGCCTTGAGGGTTGGAAATGAAATCTTAGGATCTGTAAATAATTCAGATGGATCGTAGCCATGTTTTCTATGAATATCGATACAGCGGGCAAATTCCGGAGCTTTTTCGTCGTCATCCCAAAAATAATAAGAAAACCAGGAATCTTCCTTGGCTAAGGCAATTAAATCTCCAGCTCTTGTATGCTGAAGGCCTATTTCTTCCTTATCTTCCTCATCCAGCACGGTCGCTATGCCATCAAGTGATTCAAGGCAGGTTTTTACTTTCGAGCGTAGCCCAGGATCTTTTGCTGGTAAATAGATGTGCGCGATTTGATGATCAGTTAGTGCGAATGCTTTGCTTCGCCCTGAATCTAATGTGTCCAAGCCAAACTCCTCCTTGATATTCAACCATCCTTGATGGCGGAATGCCTTGTTGGGGTAGACAACATTTTGAACTTCTGTAATTCCATATTCAGAGAGTACAATACAATGAATTCCACGGTCGCTGAGAAAATCAATCAATCCACCAGCCAATTGGTCAATCTCTTTGAGGGCTTTGTTACTTCTTGGATCATTCGGTCCATATCTCTGTAAATCATAGTCCAAATGAGGAAGGTAAATTAAGTTCAGATCAGGACGGTGTTTTTCTTCGATCCATTTGGCCGCTTTGGCAATCCATTGCGAAGATTCAATTCCCGCACGAGGTCCCCAAAATGCGGCAAAGGGGAATTCACCCAATTCTTTTTTAATCTGGTCGCGAATTGAAAGTGGTTCACTATGAATATCAAAGGCTTTTAGGCCATCTGATCTGTAAAGCGGGCGGGGAGTTATTGAGTAATCAACACTTGAGTACATGTTAAACCACCAAAATAAATTGGCGCAGGTAAATTCAGGATTTTGTTTTTTTAATGTTTCCCAAATTTTTTCACCCTGAACCAAAGGATTTGATTGTTTCCAAAAATGATGTTCGTTGAGAGTTCGGTCGTACCAACCATTTCCCACAATTCCGTGCTCTGTAGGTAGTTTACCGGTAAGGTAGGTAGCTTGTGCAGAGCATGTGACCGCTGGAATTACAGGACGGATCACTGATTCATGTGTGCCTGAATTTCTTGCAAATGCGGTAATTCTGGGTGCACCTTCTCCAAGATGCCTTCCACATAGGCCAACAATATTTAAAATCGCGACTCGCGGACCTGGCGACTGGGTCCCATTCCCCATTTTTTAGCTCGCTGGAATGGATAGGTGTCTTTCCCTGAGCTCGTCGAGGGTAGACTTAATATGCATTTTGTCCATCGCATGGACCTCGACACCTTCCCCGATCCCCTGAATCAAAGTAATAGTAAGCTCGCCACCTAGATGTTCACGGAATTCATCGAGTCCTTTAAGAATAAGAGAGATTTGTTCACCATCTACTTCATGAAGGATGGGATCATAGGTAGTGAAACCAAGACGCTCGATCAAATCGATCGCTCGATAGGAGGTATTTTCTTTAACCAAGCCAATCCGGGCAGCATAGAGTAGATCAACCGCCAAACCAATGGCCACTGCATCTCCATGTCCAATTCGAAAGTCTGAGAGCTGTTCCAATTTATGAGCGACCCAGTGGCCAAAGTCGAGTGGACGAGCAGATCCTTTTTCAAAAGGATCACCGGAAGTTGCTATGTGATCGAGATGGAGAGCGGCACTTTTACGAATCACCTGCTCCATTGCATCGCTTTCGAAAGAAGCAAGCTCATCGGCTCGTTCTTCAATTTGCTCAAAAAAAGAGCGATCACGGATCAACGCAACCTTAACTGCCTCGATAAATCCTGCCCTTTTTTGGTTGCTTGGAAGGCTTCTTAAAAAGGAGAAATCATTGACCACAGCATCTGGAACATTAAAAGTACCCACCCAGTTTTTCTTGCCAAAAAAATTAACACCGTTTTTTACACCAACTCCGCCGTCACCTTGGCTTAAACTAGTGGTGGGGTACCGAATCAAACGCAAACCACGATGTGCTGTCGCTGTCGCAAACCCAATCATATCCAAAGAAGCTCCCCCTCCTATAACAATCACATACGAGTGTCTGCACATCGCATGATCATTCAAATCCTTCCATATCCGCTCGATGTAATGAAAATTATTCTTGGCAGGCTCTCCACCTGGTGCAAATTTGGGTGGGCAGACCAGATCTAATCTGTCTTCACGGGCACGAAAATAACTTGTTATTTGTTCGGGGATATTGGGCATTCCGTCCAATAGTCCCTCATCGAGATATACAATAGCCTTTGTTGTTTCACCTTTACGCTTTGGTTGAAGAATATCTGCCAGTGTTTCATTGGTTGCCGAGAAAGAATCACGAGTAAAGTACACGCGGTGCGTGAAATCCAGTCGGATATTTCGGCTGATTGAAGCAAATCGAGAGGGCATGCAGTTTATCGTATGGGGATCATCAGGTTGCCGCAAACTTCTTTTGAAGAATCTGAGCAAAAAATTGAGCCAAGTAACAAGGAGCAATTAATGATGGAACAAAAAAACAAATTACCAGAGCATCTACGGCACATATACCTGCCAAGAGAATGGAAACCCCTCGTCCGATTGCACTATTATCTGATGAGTTTCTTATGGTTGTAATGGCATCAAAAATAATCCAACCCAAATAGATCCCGAGGCAGTTCAAAAGGAAAACTCTGGTTGGATCGAGATGATTCCAAATGATTAGAAACCCCATTGTCAGCAGACAGGGGGTGAAAAGGAGGAAAATAGCTACTGAACCTGAATTATTGGACGCAGATTTTTTTGATTCATTTCGGGCAAATAAACTAATTCCAACAATATAACTACCTACACAAAGAGATCCAACTAGCACGGGATTCATAATTTGCATTCCACCTGCTGATGCGGCGGTTAACCATAAAAAAGTTCTACAGCTTCCCATAATCCACACTGATCCTGTCCAATTTTTATGGATCCAGTCATAGATAATAATTGCCAAAAGTAGGCAAAGAACCCAGATCCACGAACAGGATGCCATTCCCACTAAAAAGAGGCCACCAAGTAAGAGAAATCCAAACCCTATGATCCAAACAGATAAGGTATTCACTTGTCCGGAAGGAATTGGACGATTTGGATTGTGCTTCCTGTCAAAGTTCTGATCAAAACAATCATTTAAAACGCATCCGCCAGCATAGAAAAAACTTCCTCCTACTAGTATCCACCCTAAAGTACCCCAATCATACAGCCATGGTTCATGCCATGCCGGTGTGTGCCCAACGATCTTATCTGAGGACTGGTTGATCGCCCATGCGGCTAGACAATTGGTCCAAACCGTAGGTAGGTTAGATACTCGTGATAAAGTGAGAATCACATTTAGCATTGATGGCATAAAGAATCTGAAAAGATATTCAATTTCCCTCGATACTGAACCCTATTTTTTCCATCTGATTCAGAGTCCATCGATATTCTTTCCCTACTTGCTCAATAACTGATCCAGCCTGTAATTCTTTTGGTAAAACTTCCCAGGTGTAGGTTTCCATTTCCAAGTGTTTACATGTATCCGGGTTTTGGTTCAGCCAGAAAAGGGTATCGATGACATGAAGTCGAGTGTCTCCTAAATCTTCCCCGGGGGAGGCGTGGAGTGGAACATGAAAATGAATTCTCCATTCATCAGACTGTGGGAGCTTGCCCTGTGTTTGGGCCTCAATCGCCAGATCCAAATCCTTGATGCGTCCAATACATTTCCCGTTTTTACCCATGGCAACCTGATGTAAATAAACGGGCTCAATAAAATCTTTTAGTTTTTCAAGGTTTTGATGTGTGGGCTTTGCGGAGAGTGCAGAACTGAGATGTAGTTTGCTCAAACGAATCCCATGATTTTTTAAAGAGTTTAGCCCTTCATGAGCATCTTCAAATTCAACCGCCAAGTGGCAGCAATCGTAATTGACACCAATTCTCTTTCGCATGACTTCTTCATTATCACTCCTACCAAGTAACATTTCAAAAAAAGAAATTGTTTCGGGAGTTGTCTCAAACATTCCTAGAGGCTCCGGTTCCATACCTAGGTGTAAATCGAGATTTTTGGCTGCCGCTAATCTATCAATCTCCAAAGCGCAGGTACTAAGATTTTCCAGCATGATTTCTGGAATTTCATTTTTTGGATGAAATTCTTTAAATGAACCGGGTAGGGTGCTTACGCTACCTTCCTCTCCTGGTTCTAGCAATTCTTCAAGGATCGAGAAAAGAACAAGCGTGTAGTCAAGTCGCTGTTGAGTAGACCAGTCAGGGCGATAAACTTGTTCTTTAACGCGGGAACCGTGGAAATTTCCATAGGGAAATCCGTTGATGGTAAAGACATAGGCGTCATTTTTTCCAAGCCAATTTTTAAATTTTGCTAATTCTTGCCTTTCCGATAGACAAACTGCAGCATCGGCACTTAATCGCAGACCGATCGCAAATCTTTTCTTTGGGGCAACATCTTTGCGTACCTCCATCACATAATTTTCAAGTGAATGAAAGGTCTCATCCCAACTGTTTCCGCGATGTACATTGGTACAATATGCAAGATGAGCATTTTGATTAAACTCCATGATTCATTTTATTCCATATGAATCATTCCGGTGCAACATAAGTATATTGTAATGCCCAACCTATTTAATAAAAAAAAATGCGCGACCCAGCCCAGGTCGCGCATATTCTATAACACTGTATGTTGTGTATTTTTGCCCTTGCGAAGGATATTGCATCAATGATGCCAACTTTCACGAAAGATTAAAAAAGATTAAAAAAAACCATTTTTACAATCGCTTGCCCATTTCCAAAAATTTTATAACTTTAAACAAAACAGACCTTCTTAATCGCCTTTACCCTTATCCGATGATGATTTCAGAACCGATATGGAAAACTTGGTTTGCTAAACACGGTGCCAAACTTTTGATGTTTGCCCGACAGCAGGCACGTAATCCTCATGACGCTGAGGACTTGGTGCAAGAAGCGTTTGTGAGAATCTGGCGATTGTATGGACACACAGGAGAAGTTTCCCCTAGTCTTGTTTACAGAGCCATCCGTCGTTTAGCCATAGATTGGGCAAGAAGTTTAGACCGAAGAGTAATTAGGGAACAAAAGACATTTGAAT
>MDTE01022687.1_pt1 | contig 16774 bp, 17 predicted proteins | sample 811231 | NCBI WGS metagenome assembly MDTE01 (sample SAMN05326651, study PRJNA326480) | marine metagenome | isolation source: seawater | place: Indian Ocean: Red Sea | collected 2010
CCGTAGTAGTTCTTTCAACGAGTATTTATTAGCATTTATAGAACGGGAATTTTAATGTCGAAGGTTTGGAGTTGTAATGAGTGGGATCCATTGGAAGAGGTGATTATTGGCACTGCTACTAATGCGCGTTATCCTTTTGCCGATCCCAGCACGCGTCTAGCTGAGTTTCCAGAACGCGAGCTCGATGAAATACCGCAAGGACCTTTCCCGCAATACATTATAGACGAGGCGAATGAAGACCTCGAGACATTCGCTGCTGTTTTGGAGCAGGCTGGCACAGTGGTTAAACGCCCCGATGTGCTGGATCACGCTGCCACCTTTAGCACAACTGCTTGGCACACACAGGGGTATTACAACTACTGCCCGCGTGATATTTTGTTATGTGTAGGAGACCGGATTATTGAAACACCATCGGTTATCCGTGGGCGTTCTCAGGAAATGTTCAGCTATCGCGATATACTCCTAGATTACATGCGATCTGGTGCGCGTTGGTTTAGTGCGCCAAGGCCGATGCTGCTGGACCGGCTCTTTGATTTTGAACCGGGAAAGCCGGTACCGCGTAACGATGAGCCTGCTTTTGATGCAGCAAATATACTTCGATTTGGTCGCGATCTTCTTTATCTGGTCAGTAGCACCGGAAATGAACTTGGAGCACAGTGGCTGCAAAGTATCCTGGGTGATGAGTTCCGGGTTCATTTATTAAAGTGCGCTTATTACGGCAGCCATATTGATACCACTTTAGTAGCTTTGCGGCCGGGCCTACTGCTGGCAAATCCTGAACGGATAAATAAGGATGATTTACCGGAATTTTTGAATAAGTGGGAAGTAATTTACTCACCCCCAATGGAAGGCTTAGAGAGGTTTGATGATGCGTATCTCAAAAATGCCATAGGCAGCGCATGGATCGATATGAATTTATTTAGCATTGGCCCGGAGACCGTTATTGTCGATAGCGACCAAAAAGGGCTAATTAGGTTACTAGAAAGTAAAAGCCTTAATGTCATTCCGGTAAAGTTGCGGCATTCCCGTATGCTTGCTGGTGGCTTTCATTGTGTTACCCTGGATACCAAAAGAAGCGGAGAACTTGCAACATATTGAATTGAAATAATTAATAATTTTTTGATTTAGCAACGGTTTGGCAAACATTTTTAAAACAATGTACCGGTGGATTACTTTGCCTTAAGACGTCACCGCCCAATATTTTTTCCCAACTTGATAAAAAAGCCAGCGGCCTGCAAGTCGGGGGAAAAAGGGTCGAACTTTAACTAAAATATGACATACTTAGATAGCGATTGATTTTAATTTTTCGTAAATATTACGGGGTAGGGAAAATATGGCTAAGTTCCGGGCATCAAGAGAATTTGTATCACAAGTAGTTGAACATGGGCTGTTTCAAAAAGCAATTATGACTCTGATTATCTTGAATTCTATAGTGCTTGGACTGCAGACATCGCCAGAGATAATGAGTTACATTGGTACAGAAATAAATTTATTTGACGAAGGTGTACTGGTTATATTCATTATTGAACTTGGGCTGCGAATTTATGCAAAAGGTATGTTTTTTTTCCGAGATCCATGGGGTGTCTTTGACTTTCTCGTTGTAGCAATTACCCTCGCTCCGATAAACGAATCACTTGCAGTTCTTCGTGCATTAAGGGTGCTAAGAGTTTTTCGAACAATTTCAACTGTACCACGCTTACGCAGAATTGTTGCTGCTCTATTAAATGCGGTACCTGCAGTAGGTGCGATAATAGCTTTGCTTCTGTTGGTATTTTATGTTTTTTCCGTGATAACGACAACATTATTCGGACAGGAATTCCCAGTATATTTTGGTACTATTGGTAAATCTATGTTTACCCTTTTTCAAATTATGACGCTAGAAAGCTGGTCTATGGGGATAGTCAGGCCTATCATGGAAATTTATCCATGGGCGTGGATTGTATTCATCATCTTCCTTATTGTTTCAAGCTTTACTGTACTGAACTTATTTATTGCTATTATTATTGACTCTATCCAGACATTAAATAACAACGAGAAGCAAAAGGATATTGGTGATTTAGGTTTCAACAAAGATGTCTTAACAAGTCAACAAGAACAGTCTTTGGCCCTATTAAAGACGGAATTGGAAGATTTAAAACGCCTCATTAAGGAGCAGTCCAGATAAGAGCGTACTACTTAAAATTTTGATAAAGGAGCTTTTCGATAAAAAGCTTCTAACTTCTAAAGTATGATATAAAAGTTGAAATAATTGGGAAATGTGCAATAATTTGGCCACTGGCTAGGACGCTTGGATTCGTATAGACAGGAAATTAGATTATAGTTGATAAAGGAATGTAACATGGCGGCTCAAACAATTGACGAATCGGCAGAAGTGTTAGACGAAAACTTTGAAGAAGAAATAGTATTGGAAAATCACGAGCGCGCAGGAAAAGTAGTAAATAAGTATATTCCCTTTTGCGCTGGGGCCGCACTTATACCGGTCCCCGGTGTGGATTTAGCCGCTATAACCGGCATACATGTAAAGATGATCGCAGATATATCAAAAATTTATGGTATACCGTTTAGTGAGGACGCGGCAAAAAATATCATTAGCTCTTTTATAGCCGCAGCGATACCCTCGAGTATGGGGTTTGGCTTGACCCAGATAGCCTCGAGCATGTTGAAAGTTATTCCTGGACTAGGCACCATCCTCGGGATGGGCGCAGGAGCGGCTTTCGCGGCAGCCTTTACTTTTGCGTTAGGAAGAGTTTTTATTCAGCATTTCGAGAGTGGTGGAAACCTGATTACGTTGGATACCACAGCTGCTGGTGAATATTTTAAAAACGAATTTAATAGTGCTATGGCAGACCAAAAGTCTGGGGACAAAAAAAGTTAAAATCATCCCAATAGACCGTTGAAGCAAATGCGGATGTATTTTAAATCGGGCCGGGGCTACTAAATTTTGTCTGGTGAGGAAAAGTATTAGACCATGTTTCTATCAATAGGCGTCTTGCTCTATCTCTTGGTTTGCTTTTTTGTAGGGTTTTTAGGAAGAAATACTAAGCTAGGGGGGTTGGGGACAGCACTTGCATCCATGCTTTTCACGCCCTTGGTAACTGCTGGCCTGCTAATGCTAACAAAACCAAAATCTGATCGTCCTAATAATTAAATTTGCGCTGAGATGTCGCCGTTAGGAAACAATGTTGAACTTATTCCCGATCGGCCATGCTGGTAATAGGGTATAATATCCCATGAAGAAGCCTGTTCTACTCTCGTTTCTTCTAAAGGAAACACTTGTTTCCCCGAAGAAAGCTATCGTCATGGCATTTGTTTCAGGTTCTTCCAACTCCTTGATTCTTGCGATGATCAATGCTGGGGCCCAGCACGCTGAAAACTCAGAGATCCGCCCTTTATATGCCTTAGTATTTATCGTCGGTTTTGTTATGTACTATATTTCAGAACGCTGGCTGTTAGGCGAAGCTGGCGGTCAAATGGAAATTATTATTCATCGCGTGAGAACACGCATAGTCAAAGCGCTAACCGGAGCTGAGCTGAGGGACGTCGAGAGACTTGGTAGGTCTATTATCTATCAAAACGTTGCGCAACATACTCAGACATTATCACAAGCATCGTCGACAATAGCTCTAACTCTTCAAAATGTGGTTATTGCAGTATTCGCTACTATTTATATTGGGTATTTGTCGCTAACAACACTTGCCATTCTCGCAACAAGTATTGGTTTAGCGGTTTTTGTTTACTTTAGAAGATTTGGAACTATCGATTATGATGCTCAAGTGTCACTAAAAGTAGAAAACGATTACTATACCAGCGTTAGCGATATAATTGACGGTTTCAAAGAGAGCAAAATTAATAGTTTTAAGACCAGAACGCTGATGGAACGCTCAAGAGAACTAAGCGCAAGGGCTGCCGACGGTCGTATAGGTCTCGCGCGCGAATATGCCGCGCATTTCGTTTTTTCGAATTCTGTTTTTTTTCTACTGCTCGGAATTATGGTGTTTATTACCCCAGCGTTTGGCAACGAGTATTCAAGCGTTGTGCAAATGTCTACAACTGCTGTACTCTTTATAATCGGTCCTATTTCTGGAGTTGTGGGATCAGTTCCCTTGTTTAAATCCGCCACGACTGCGGTAGAAGAGATAATGGCATTGGAAAAGAAACTGGACTCCTTAAGAAAAGAAAATGCTGGACTTGTAATTGACGCAGATATTCCCGAGAACAGGAAGTCTTTAGAAAAGTTTTTTGATTTTAAAATTATTGAGCTTAGAAATGCGTTTTTTGAATTTGACAAAAACCCTGCCTATCCTGATCACCCCTTCACCGTTGGGCCAATCAGCATCTCGATAAAAAGGGGCGAGACACTTTTTATAACAGGTGGAAATGGTTCAGGGAAAACAACATTGTTACGTCTACTTACCGGGCTGTATCCACTTGCATCTGGTAGTATTTTTATAGATGGCAAAAAACTTAAACGGACCGATCAACAAAAGTTTAGAGAGTTATTCGCTGCCGTGTTTTCAGACTTTCATTTATCGCGTTACCTTGATGGTGTGCGCGAACTTGACCAAGATTTGTCGGATCACTTGCATGAATTGTTCGAGCTTCCTGAAAATGCTGTTGTGGAAGATAAAGTTTTCGCTACCATAGACCTTTCTACGGGGCAACGTAAAAGATTAGCCCTAATGACAGCAATCCTAGAGCAGAAGAAGATTCTTGTTTTAGACGAGTGGGCCGCCGACCAAGATCCAGTATTCAGACGAAAGTTTTATTACGAAATTTTGCCCAAACTTAAGAAGGACGGGATAACAATTATAGCGATAACTCATGATAGTAGGTATTTTAACACCTCTGACAAGCAAATACATCTGGAAGAAGGCCGCTTAGTGAACTTTGACGCGGAGAAGTTCAATGATTAAATCTATAAAGTCATGGGTGAGAAGAAGTTGGATAAACCTGCTTGGCTTCACAATAATAGGACTTTTTCTAACTATCGTTCTATATAACAGGATCGTGCACACCATCGAGCCCGGCCACGTTGGTGTAACGTGGTATCGTTTTTTTGATGGCACGGATACTTCGCCTGAAGGGGTTCTGTCTGAGGGTATACACCTCATATTCCCCTGGGATAGAATCTACATTTATGATGCTAGATTGCGAACAACTGATATCGAAGTCGAAGGTCTGAGTAGCGACGGCCTAAAAATTTCGGTTAATTTTATCGTTCGTTATACCATCGTAGCAGATAAGGTTGGCTTCCTCCATAAATCAATTGGCCCAGATTATGAAAAAATACTAATTCGGCCACAACTAAGGGAGTTGGCACTTTCCTACCTAAGCAAAAACCAAGCTTCAGACTTATACTCAGATCGTCGAAGTCGTGTCCAAAAATCTATAGAGGCTATGTTTTCTGAGGCGATGAAAGGCGTTGAATCAAATACAGAATTCACTGATTATTATATCAAAACAGAAGATGTGCTTATGGCACATGTTAAACTGCCAGGATTTGTCGCTCGAGCCATAGAGGAGAAAGAAAAAGTCCGGCATATTAACGAATCCTATGAATTCCGTTTAATGTTGGAGGATAAAGAACGGCGTAGAAAGCGGCTTGAAGCAGAGGGAGTACGGTCTTTTCAGGAGATAATTGGTCCGGGTATTACAGAGAGCTATCTTCGCTGGCGAGGAATTCAGGCCACCCTCGAACTTGCAAAGTCCCAAAACACCAAAATTGTGATTATAGGGGATAAAGATGGTCTCCCGCTGATTTTAAATACGGAATCAGACGGAAACATGTCCCAAACGCCTCAAAAATCAAGCATGATACCAAAAAATTCGAAACTACCCGCTAGCGAACCATTCCAAGGGGGAGAACCTTTTCAAGTTGAGGTAGAGAGTACTAAAATAGCTCCGTCGTCTCCGCTAGAAACCGAAGAAATGGTCGAGGCCCAAAGCAATACCGCTGTACCTTTTGCAGTACAAGGAAAACAAAAGAAAGAGCCTGAGGGCACGAAGGAGATGCGTTTAGAACCCAAAAGTAGAGCAGAAAACTTTCTCGATAGATATAAGCTTAAGATAAATTAAAAAACTTATACACTGGGTTGTCAAACGTTTTAAATGTAATTGAGAAACTATATGTGCAAGTAAATGCTGTGATTAAAGGCAACAAAACGAAGAGCAAGATGAACAAAGCTGACAGGGTAAAAGCGCTTAGCGACGTGAGTCCAAGCTCAAGAGGAGTTGGACTTGTAGGAGCTGGCGGCTTTATTCCAAGACGATTTTATAAATGGCACCACGGTTTATTTCCAGCCTCGAGGCGTGCTGGCGGCCGAGGCTTGCGGGCAACAAGACTACCTTCTTGGATAGAAAAAATTTTAAGAGAGAAAAAATAAATATAAAACCCCTAATATAATTTAGTGACCCGCAGCCGCACCTTCCCATGCATAGAAAGTTGAATAGATAGCCCAACCAAGTAAAGCGAATGTAATTATTGGTTGTAATATTCTAATTGTGACTTCTACAGTCGCCGCGGCCCCGTCAGGTTTTTGTTGATACATATTATTGATGAACACGCCACTCAATAAATTCAGGCCAACCACAATAATTGCTATCAAAAATAATTCATCTATAAAATTAAGGTAATGCGTGACCGGTATTTGGTCAGCGATAGAGAACTTTAACGCAAAAATTGTCAAGATTAGGGTAAGTTGTCCGCCTATCCGCCAGTCAGCATTTGGTCCAAATTTGAGCGACGCAAAAAAGTTAATAAAACTTGAAAATAATATCACAGCACCAATCGGCAGAATTATTTTCTGCAACGAATCTATGAAGTCGTGTTTTAAAACAAAATGGAATTTGTTATGCGAGAAGATAGCTTCATGAGTGCTTAACCGATGGTCATCTTTTACTTCGAAGTATTTCTTAGATAAAGTCCAAGGTCCTTTTATAACCTCTTCGTTTTTATATCCGTGTCCCAATTCAAAATATATTGGCTCTAAGTGCATCTCGTGAGCCTCGTGCGTAAATGCAGAAATATCTAACACCAAATCCAAAGTGCCAAAAGGATACTCGTGTATATCGGCATCGATTGCTATCTTTGTTATAAACTTTTCAAAGATTTCAAGCGTACCATCATCGTATACCTTAAGGGTTTGGAAATCTGTGGTTCGCGGAGATAACTCGTTCGAAACTACGAATTCCGGGTGCCAATTTTTGTTAAAAAAGTCCTTCAGCTTATCTTTTGTTATTGTGGTCTCGCCATATTCACGTTTAACGATATCTACTAGTTTGGGGTCGTTCCAACTGAGTATGATTTCGGCCTCTACGTTATAAGCACTGGTGCTCAAGTTTATATCATATATTTTGTCCATCAGAAGCATGACTTCTACTTGCTTTTGATCGTGAGACGATTTCATCGTTCCTGAGGACTTTGCAGAGCCTGCATGTACTGAGCCCATAATCAAAAATAAAAAACTCATCGAAAAAAATATCGCACGCAACGTCTTCTCCCATTTTTGATTTTAACCAGTTTTTCTACCCTTACGGCCTTACCTCTGCGAGGCCCGCGCAAACCACGATAACTATTGTGTAAAACTTTACTGCAAAAATATTCGTTATTGAGAGGGTTTTGAGTTATTTAAACTTTTTGGTTTAATATCTAGCCATTCAGAGTTTACCTTTTCTAGACACTCTTCTTTTGTTCCAGTCTCCCCTTTTTGTTCCCAACCCTTTGGAATTTCCTTACTGGCCGGCCAGAGTGAGTGCTGACCCTCCGAGTTAACCAGTACTTTGAAAAAATCTCCGTCTATCGACCAATTTTGTTTGCTCATCATTATCTCTTTCATTCTAGCAGCGGCTGAATTGTAAGCGGAAGGACAAAGGTTTAGGATTCGCAAACAACCTCAGCCAATCAATTAAATCGCCGAGGCGTCGAAGTACAAGTTATCATTTTAAATTATGCGCTGTTAAAAATACATCAGAATGATGCATAAATTGCACCACCAGCCGCCCTTTACAAAGTCCAATAAACGCAATTGAGGCAGTATTGCTTCACGGGTTAAGGAGCATCCGAGCAATGTGGCAAATGATTGTACCAAGGAAAAAATAATAAAGAACATTATATTAGCAACTTACACAAATTAAGCTGGCGGATAAACGACCTGCAACCGGGCTTCTTTGTAAAGTTGACCAGCGTTCTCTCATAGAAAAACTAGCATTTGACGTAAATCGTTCGGAGCACACGGCTTGTTTGGCGCCAATCGAGGTCGAAACGATAGGAAAGACGCAAGTCCAAATCTTTGATTATGGCAAAATTTGACGATAAAACTAACACTAAAATCCGGAATGATTCACGGTATTGTATCAAATTTTCCTTTAGTTCGAGTTGAAAAATTGATATTTAAATATTAATCTCGTTAGCTTGTAACGACCTGATTAATATGAGAAAAAGCGGCCATGGAAAAAAATCGTCTTTATACATTCCCAATTCTCCTTGCTCTTTTTCTATCTCTTACGGGTTGCCAGAAGGCTGTCGATTTTTCAAGTTTCTCAGAGGGCTATGATAAAGCCATTGAGAAAACTGCCAATCAAAATGTTTTTCTAAATTTAGTAAGGTCGGCTTACCAAAAGCCTATGCATTTTGCATCTGTTTTAGGCGTTTTTGGTACATCTTCGTTATCCTCTCCATCAGCGAGTTTGACGACGCCAATTGACCAGGTTCTTTCATTATCCAGAAATGGGGCAAGTAACCTATTAACTCTGCCAAGCTTCATTCAATCTAGTAGCGTCACGGTGAGCCCACTCACTACAGCAGAGTTTTTAGAGGGGTTTTTGACGCAGCTTGATCCGTCGACTTTACAGTTTTACACGTCGCAGGGACTTCCACGAGAATTAATTTTTTTGCTGATGATTGATAGTATTGAAATCACTGTAGGTGGTTCAACGCAGTTATACAGGAATGATCCTATTCTTCCTGAGTATAGCGATTTTACAGAGATGCTGAGTATACTGTTGACGATGGGGCTCACAACCGAAACTGTTTCTGGTTTTTCTCCCTCCGGGCCGGTCCTAAACGAAAGACAAGCTAAGGACCCGTTACGCCTATCCATGGCTGCAAGCGCCGGCCTACTAATAAGTCCCCTCGAAGGATCGGTGTCAGACGAATATCAAATGCTAGCACCATTTGAATACTCCAGGTTTTGTTTTCTGCAAACAGGCCAGGACGCAGAAATATTGCCAACTTCAGTATTATGTGGCGGTGATGAGCAGGCTGTTAACAAAGGAACACTAGAAACGTCTACGAAAAACGGGCGTGGTAAACTAGAAGGCGGGTCCGTTAAAATAGTAACACGTTCTACAAAAGGTGTTTTTCAGTACTTAGGTAAACTTATCTATCAGCAAGTAGAAAACGCGAAAAGTATGCCAGTTACATTAACTTCCGCAGAGTCAAAACAGTATAATTTTCGAGCTACAGGCGATGCGCTTTTCGTAGTAAAGAAAAATAATAGTCGGCGGGATGATATAGTTTCAGTAAATTTTGGTGGAGATACCTATAGTATACCAGCAGTTGATCGCGGGTTTTCTACTAACGTACTTGCCTTAATAATTGATCTTTTAAACCTCAGCAAATCTGTAAACTCGCTAGCACCAGCGAATACAGTCATAACAAAGTAGAATAAAAGAAGCAAGTTACCAAAGAGTGTATTTATAATTTGGAATATTTAACAAATGCTGAAACATTTCATTAAAACAATGAGCTTTGGCTTATTACTCATGCTAGGGGGCTGTAGCGCATCGGTTGATTTTTCCAAATTTTCCGCGGGATATGACCACGCAATGCAAAAAAGTGCGGAAAAAAATTTGCTTTTGAACATCGTCCGGTCATCCCAAGGTCACCCATTGCATTTCACAACCGTTTCCTCTGTAACAGGTTCGTCCGATCTATTTTTTGGCGGAGGAGGTATTAATCATTCCATCGACCAAATCTTTTCCTGGTCCCGGCCGGAACTTGGCGCGTTTGGATTAATTAACAGCCCAACTTTCACCCAGACATCTTCTGTTGGGGTTAACCCTCTTACAAGTGCAGAATTTCTCTCCGGCTTACTGACTCAAATAGATCCAAAGACGATAACTTTTTTTGCTGCGCAAGGGATACCAAAGGAACTTCTTCTACACCTAACAATTGAAAGCGTTGAAGTGTTTTACAATGGTGAAAACACGATATTATCCAATGATCCAACAAGCTCCAAATATGCCGAATTTAAAGATCTTCTGCTCACTCTAATAGAGCTTGGAATCACCACAGAGACAATTAATTCACTCTCACCACTAGGACCTGAATTGTCTGCCGAAGAAGCCGCAAATCCGGCCATGATACAAGCTACCGAGACTAATGGCTTAATCGTCCAAGAAATAGAGAACACGAATCCTGTGAAATACCAACTATTCGGACCTCTAAGTTATTCGCGATTTTGTTTTTCACCTTCCAACCGAGAGAGTGAAAACATGCCAACGAGTGCTTTGTGCTCAAGTGAAGGTTCAGTGCTGAACTTGGGTAACGGTGAGATAAAAACAGGTAACTCCGGAAAAGGAGCATTCAAAAATGCGTCAATAAAAATCGTTACACGATCAGCGCGGGGTCTTTTTGACTATTTGGGCAAACTTGTCTACTTACAAAATAAGCAATCCCAGCAGATCAAGATAAGCCTAGAAACAATGAATGCCCACGCCTATAATTACCTAAATGAAGGAAATGAGTTATTCGTTGTAAAAAAGGATGCAAGCGTAGGAGACGAATTATTATCGGTGAACTATTTGGGCAGCAAATATAGCATTCCAAAGAAGGATCAGGGCTTTTCAGCGACTGTCTTGAGCCTAGCACTGGACATACTCAATCTTAGCAAATCGGTAAATTCGTTGCCTCCCCCTACCACAGTTCGATTACAATGACTGAGTTAAAAAAATTTAGAGACGCCTATTTTTTTAAAGTAACCCAAAAGGACGATATTATAACGAAAACACAATCATATCCAAATCATTTAGAAGATGTCTTCGCGTCAAATGAGAGCGAAGCTAGAAGCTATTGCCGATCTTTCCCTGTTGTGTTCACAAAAGCCACAGGTTCAAAACTAATTGATTCGCAGGGAAAACAATATATCGACTTTTTGTCTGGTTGTTCAGCGTTAAATTATGGCCATAATGACCCAGATATGAAGAAGGCCTTGTTAGACTTTATTGCTCGCGATGGGTTAACACATGGTCTTGACATGCATACTGATATCAAGGGTGATTTCATCAGTACATTTAAAAAAGTCATACTTGATCCGCGTAAGCTTGACTATAAGCTACTATTTCCGGGTCCAACCGGTGCCAATGCGGTAGAAGCTGCTTTAAAGATAGCTAGAAAGTACACTGGCCGATCAAATGTCATTTCATTCACAAACGGCTTTCATGGTGTAACCATGGGAGCACTCGCGGCTACTGGCAATAGCTACAACCGGAAAGCAGCGGGAACTGGTTTGAGTAACATTACACGAATGCCATACGATGGATATTTGGGTGAGGGCCGCGACACTAGCGAAATACTTGAATTGATGGTGCACGACCCCTCATCAGGTATAGACTTACCGGCTGCCATATTATTAGAAACCGTTCAAGGGGAAGGAGGTTTGACAGCCGCCTCCAAGCAATGGGTAGAATGTGTGGCAAAGATTGCCAGGTCCGTGGGCGCCCTATTAATCATAGATGATATACAAGCTGGATGCGGACGGACTGGTAGTTTTTTCTCGTTTGAACCATTTGATATTAAACCCGACATAATAACGATGGCCAAATCAATTTCCGGCTATGGGCTACCTATGTCCTTAGTATTAGTTGATCCAGAATTTGACTGCCTTAGTCCAGGTGAGCACAACGGTACGTTTCGTGGTAATAGCCACGCATTTGCTACGGCCAAGGCTGCTATTGATAAATTTTGGATCGATGATACGTTCCTAAGTTCTTTTGACGAAAAAGAACAAATCATCATTGAGACGTTGCAATCGCTCTCTAACATTATTGAAAATTCCCAACTCAAGGGTCGCGGGCTTTTTAGGGGCATCGATGTTTTAAGCGGTCAGCTTGCGAACAAGATTTGCGGAACAGCCTTTGAAAATGGCCTTATTCTTGAAACTTCTGGATCTGACGGGCAAGTCATAAAAATACTAGCGGCGCTAACTATATCCAAGGACGAGTTAAAAAACGGATTAGATATACTACATTCGGCCACAGAAACCACGCTTCAGTCCGGTAAATTAGCTGCAGAATAAATTTTCTCTCTTTTTTCAAGTCAATAAAAAGTTAATTTCGTGAATACGCTACCGCCATGAACAGGACACTCGTTTCTGGTAAAGGCACTTGATCAACTATCTATGAAGCAAAAAACGAGGTGCTTATATCGAAGCACTTAATTTGTTACCAATATAAAGTTAGCTATCCGCTAATACTCTTTTCATGGTGGCATTTAGGTATGAGATAACGTTGGCTTGATCCGTGTTCAGGAAAAAATGCCCACCCTTAAATTGCTTAATCGTTATTTTATGGCTCGCGACAGAACCCCATTCACAAAGATCATTCTGTTTGATGAAAGGGTCGTCAACTCCATTCAGAACGATCACATTTGTTTTCAATTTAATTGGTATAGAATCGCGATAAGTTTCTGACAGACGAAAGTCGTTCCTCAGAATGGGCGTTACTATATCCATTATCTCAGGTTCATCTAAAACCGCCTTAGGCAAACCTCCGAACTTCATAACCTCTCTGATGAAATCTCTGTCAGGGAGATGAGAGATTGATGGCATTCTTGACTTTGCACCTGGCATCCGACAACCCGAAAAAAAAACGGTTGATGGCGCCATTTCTGCCAATTGTAGCTTCTTAGCTATTTCATATGCCATGATAGCACCAAGACTGTGGCCAAAAAGTATAATGATTTTATGCTGCGCTGCCACTATGTTTTTGATTGCTTCCGATGTGATCTTTGCCCAATCTTTTGCTAAAGGCTCTGAAAAACGGTCTTCTTTACCCGGACTTTGATACGCATAGACATTTACTTGACTTAATATATTATTTCGCCACGAAGTAAAAACTGAGGGTCCCGAACCGGCATATGGAAAACAAAACAATGCAGCACGATTTCCCGGTTTTTCTACTATTGTAGAAAAGCAAGTCATATACAAATCCTCATCGGCTAAAAACTAGTCATTATTTTTAGCTTATTTTAACCGTATTAGTAACCGTTTTGATAAAATGGCTTGGTCTTACTATGACTATAAGATCCAATAATACTATTGTAAGGTATCTATTATTGTATTCTATGGGACCGTTGCTGTAACCGAACTCAGGATGACGAATATTAAACGCATTATGAATGGCTCAATCAAGTATGCCATCGACACAATTAACAAGGTCGATCGCCTGGAAGCTATTCCGGAAAAGCTACTCCTGGGTAATAAAATGACAGAATCTAGATTAGCAGCGTACAGTTTGCTACACGAGATTCTGGTCGAATCTGGCTATGGGTCCCTAGATGAACTAGAAAAAGATGATCTTGGATGCCCCCAGACCGCAAGCTCACGCAGATTGTGGGTATCAGTTGCTCATTCTAACATCTTGGTAGCAGCAGCTGCTTCCGTCACTGGAAAGGTCGGAATAGATGTTGAAAGAGTTACTGAATGGAGCGGTGGCATGGAAGATATGGCCTTCACGGAGAAAGAGAAATCGTATTTAAATACAGTCCTGGAACGAGCAAGTAGCGCGACTGAGCTCTGGGTGAAGAAGGAAGCACTCGGAAAAGCACTTGGTGTTGGTATAGAGGATTATGTTCTAGCCACTTCTGTCTTGCAGCAGCCCGTTTTCATTAACGGCGGAACTTTTTTTTTCAAGGAGATAAAAACTCTGGGCAGCCACCGTGCTGCTATATGTTTTTTAGATAAAGATTAGCTTTATTGAGAATAAGTCGACTTGTTCAGTATCTTTTTCACATTTGCATCTGTAAGACCGTGTTCAGACTCAAAGATTTCTTGAAAAAATTTTCCAACTTTTTTCGTCATAAGATAGGCCACGGAACCGGATACCATCCCTCCGTAAATAGTACCAAATCCCAAAAATGATTTTGATAGGCTGGCACTTCCCGCGGTTATTCCGCCACCCGACAGAACCGCTAAAAGAGTTTTGATCTTATTTTTTGAAATTGAAACACCATATATGTTAGCCAAATGGGAGGCTAATCGTATTTGAAGACCAGTCACTAATACTAAATCGAGTAGTGGGGTGGGGAACCCACCGGCGGCTCCTGCCCAATTTGCATACATTGTCGTGATCTCCATACTCCGTTGTTGGATTTTCTTTTCATTCCTTTGTGGCTTACTAGTCATTTTCTTGCTATTGGGGTGGAAAAAGACGCGACCGTTATCACCATTTGCGGAGTTTAAGTCTTCGGTGCGCGACTCATTTTTTTTATTCTCGATTTTGCCATCTTGATGTCTAGGTAAATATTCGAAGTTTGGTAATACTTTAGCCATAGCATTAGCCTCGTTGAAAGTTTGTATGTTTCCTTAACTCTTTATCTATTTCTTTTGCCAAGTTTGCTATTTCAAAACTAGCCTTACTATTGGGTTGAGAAAATGATGGGGTTGTGCCAGAGAGGATTGACTCAGCATATATCACCCGAGACGATATGAGTTGCGAGAACATCAAAAAACCCGCATCCTCCATGTCACTGCGTATTTGCCGTGCTATTAAACTTGTATTATTGGATTGTGTAAGAACAAATCTAATAATTTTATTTGAGTTATCTGATTGCACCGAGCGCTGGATGAGATTGAAAGAGTCGATTGCGACCTGAAAATCTATTGGAGAAGGCCTAATCGGTATCAAGATGCAATCAGCTAAGCCAATTGCTTTAGCTAAAACCCTAGATTCGAAACCGGGTGTATCAATTAAGACTCTTTCCAATCCAGTTTTATTGAATGCAAGTATCTTTTCCTCAAAACTAATATTTTCCGCCGTTGCGAAGGGTAATCCACGAAAGCGGTCCCCAATTTTACTAAGCCGCCAGGCTGTGGCGGCAGGATCCGTATCGATAAATCCAACTTTTCTACCCATTTTGTGCCAGTAGGCCGCCAAACACAGCGCCAATGTTGTTTTACCGCTACCCCCTTTCATCGTTATTAACGCTATCTTAACCACAACAAATTTCCGATTTCCAATAGTTTCAATAAAACTGTGATTCTGCCCTATTTTCAGCTGTTAGCACAGCGTAAATCAAATGGGCTTTTGTCTATTATTACTATTCGCCCCTTGTATATTTGGAACCCGTATCCCTGCCCTCTACCTCATCCATTAAGGCCTTAGTCGACTTTTTTCTAGAAAGCGGAATTGAGCTGAAGGGCGAAACTCTGACAATGCCCTCGCAATTGATGCCATTTTTCAATTGGCAATGACCTACTGTTACCAAAGCTTCCAAGGTATCACAATCTTGGACCGATCTATCTACAAAAACTGGAGTGCCTTGTTTCGTCGACTGTTCCGATGGATCTAAGTTTACGAACATTAAAGACATCCCCGTGTATTTATATGGCACGTCGGATCCGGTGATGGGTGCTTTAAACATTACATTAACTACTGCACTTGTAAGACCAGTTTGGTTAAAATTTCTAATGCCAATGGTAGGGATGCATTTTTTATTTTGAAAGGAATACCTGAGGCGACTGATAAAGACTTCTACCACGCCTCCACCATCAGAGATAGACCACTTCCGAGTGATTTTTCCTTCTTTGTCTTGGAGGAATTTAACAACGATATTGTCTCCTACATCACTGGTACCTTCTATGATGAGTTGACCATTGACGGTGTAAGGCATCCACGTCCCGTCCGGATAAATGATGACTTTGGAGCTCTCAAGATCTACGATATGCGGCTTTTTATAAAATTGTTCCGCCTTTTTCTTTTTTATAATAGAAGATCCGGGTGCAACTTTTTCTTCTGCCATAACCGCGGATAGCGTAAATAACATCGCGATAAAAAGTAGCGTTAAAAAAAAGCGTGTAAACTCAACTGCAGTATGGGCTCTGCAGGCTAACCACATTTTCAAATTTATATCCTCATAATACCCAAGCATCTGTCAAGATAGTGCACTTGGTTAATTTTTTCAAATGCTAGAGCGCAGATTAACTTGACCTTATCAAAACAAATTATCCATAAAACTTTATTTCAAGGCGACATGCTACCTTATGTAATAACATTTAGCACGTTGATACTGTTGGGGTTAAAATTCAGAACGCCATTATAAACCAAAGAGGATAACCCGATAATGCAGGATCCTACTACTGATTTTTATTACCCCTTTAACGACTGCTTCCAATGAGATTTTTCACATTCGGTTCAGAATTTAGACTAAACCTATAAGAGCGACTACTCTAACGGCTAGCAAGTAGATAATGGCCATCCCAATAATAGTCGCAGCCAATTTTAGTACCCATCGGAAATTATCCATATACACAAGTCCTCGTGCCTTAATTCACAGAAGTAGTAATACACCATTACTAGTTTACTCTATAGATTTGTAGCTCCAGTAAAACATAAGTTTATTCAAATGAATAAATAGTTACAAATTAGCCACCAAACAAATCTGATATTTTTAGAAAAGACACGCTTCGCTAGTGAGACGACTGGAGGATTCATTGGATTCAAAAATTGGCCCTCTTTCTGTAATAGACCTGCGTAGTGCCGAACTTTTGTAAATGAC
>MDTE01136649.1_pt1 | contig 16774 bp, 13 predicted proteins | sample 811231 | NCBI WGS metagenome assembly MDTE01 (sample SAMN05326651, study PRJNA326480) | marine metagenome | isolation source: seawater | place: Indian Ocean: Red Sea | collected 2010
CACCGGGCGGACTACACCGTGGACTTGTGGTTGGAGTGGGACCTGGCGGACCTCGCCTCTAGTGGGGAAGTCTTGCGGGCTGTCCGTGAGAGTCGTGCCACCATCGAGTTGCGTCAGGCGATTGTCCACCGAGTGACCATTGACTATTTCGATCGGAGGCGGCTGCGGGTGGAGGAACTGGTGGCCGGTCCCGAGGATCTCGAAGCATCCCTCGACCGCCGATTGCGGCTGCAGGAACTCGACGCTACCCTTGACGGCCTCACGGGAGGGCGGTGGGCTTTGGGACTTGCCGAGGCGGCGGAAAACAGCCGCTCAGACTCCCCTGAGGTGGAAGAGGGCCTCTCTCCCGTTGCGGGCCTTCACGGAGATAGGAGACAGCCTGGTGGCCAAGCGCGAAAAGATCTTGATCCTCGACTTCGGCTCCCAGTACACCCAACTGATCGCTCGCCGGATCCGTGAGCAGAACGTCTACTGCGAGGTCCGCCCATATACACAACCGGCGCAGGACTGGGAGTCGGACGAACTTCTGGGCCTGATTCTGAGCGGCGGTCCCGCTTCTGTCTATGCCGAGGGGGCACCTCGGCTGGAGCGTGCCGATGTGGATCTCGGGGTTCCGGTGCTGGGTATCTGCTACGGCATGCAGCTCTTGACTCACCTCTTCGGTGGCGAGGTTGCGCCTTCCAATGAGCGTGAGTTCGGTCATGCCGAGCTGACTCCCCAGGGCGACAGTCGTCTCCTGCGAGGGGTGTCTGACGAGGCGGGGCTCCAGGTTTGGATGAGTCACGGTGACAAGGTTCTTCGGCTTCCCGATGGATTTCAGTCGGTGGGCCACAGCGGCAACTCGCCTTTTGCAGCCATGGCTTCAGATGATGACCGCATGTTTGGGGTGCAGTTTCATCCCGAGGTCGCGCACACTCCCCAAGGGGGGGCGATCCTCCGGAACTTCGTGGTCGATGTCTGTGGATGTCGACCGGACTGGACCATGGGGTCCTTCCTCGAGACGGAGGTCGATCGCATCCGTCGGGTCGTCGGGGACTCTCGGGTCATCCTGGGTTTGTCTGGTGGTGTGGACTCCACCGTCGTCGCAGCGCTTCTTGCCCAGGCCATAGGCTCTCAGGCCACCTGCATTTTTATCGACAACGGCCTGCTTCGTTGGGAAGAGGCGTCCGAGGTCTGTGGTTTTTTTGAGGACTTCCGAGGTATTGATTTTCGACATGTGGATGCCTCGGACAGATTCCTCAGCGCCCTAGAGGGTGTGACGGACCCCGAGCAGAAGCGAAAGATCATCGGTCGTGTGTTTGTGGAGGTCTTTGAGGACTCAGCCGACTCTGTGGATGGCGCGCGCTTCTTGGCCCAGGGTACGCTCTATCCCGACGTCATCGAGAGTGTGTCGCCCAAGGGTGGTCCTTCCGCGACCATCAAGAGCCATCACAATGTGGGTGGCTTGCCCGAGCACATGAAGCTCGAGCTCCTCGAGCCGCTGCGCGATCTGTTCAAGGACGAGGTGCGTTTGCTGGGGGCTGAGTTAGCCATCGGCTCCGAAAAGCTGGGGCGCCATCCGTTCCCAGGTCCCGGACTCGGTGTGCGGGTCCTGGGTGAAGTCACCGAGGATCGTTGCGACGTCTTGAGGCGAGCCGACCACATCTTTATCGACGAGATCCGTCGAGCAGGCCTCTACGACTCCATTTGGCAGGCATTTGCTGTCCTCTTGCCGGTGCAGACGGTGGGGGTGATGGGTGACGAACGCACCTACGAGAATGTGTGTGCCTTGCGTGCCGTGACCTCAACCGATGGCATGACAGCGGACTGGTTTGATATGCCGCGGGAGGTGCTGGCGCGTTGCTCGAACCGCATTATCAACGAGGTCCGCGGCATCAATCGGGTGGTCTATGACATCTCCAGCAAGCCCCCGGGGACCATTGAGTGGGAGTAGACTGTAGGCGAGAATGCCCGGGCGCCGGCCAGGACGGCCCCCACTCGCTGGAGTTCGTCTCATGCCACTTCATTCCCTCTCTCGCCAACGTACTCGCTGGTTGTTGCTGACGCTCGCTCTAGGGCTGGGCCTCTGGGGCTGTGGGGATGAGGCTGAGGAGGATGACGACGCGCCTGTAGCTCCTCCAGGAGGAGGTGAGCCAGAGGCTGTTTGTGACGAGGATCTGGACTGTGACTACGAGTCCGGGCTCGAGATCTGCGATGAACTTGGCCAGTGCGTCGAGGGGGATCGCAACAATTTTCCCGATGAGGCGCAGCTAATTGAGTACGGGGATACGGTCCAGCTGCACATCGCCCCAGCAGATGATGTGGATTGGTTTCGTTTCTACGGAACAGTGGGGGACTTGTTCCTAGTCACGGCGGATGCTGAGGACTCCGAGTCCCTGGATACGGTGATTGTGTACTACGACGGGAATGGGGACGAGATCGGCTACAACGACAACTACAGCCGCGTCCCTTCGGTGGAGCCCAATTCACGCTTTTACTCGGCGGTCCCGTCTACAGATCTCTATTACTTCAGCCTGGAAGATCGGCGCAGCTGGGCCAACGACCCCAGCGTTGTCGTCCCGGGCTCCGGGGACGATCGCCAGTACACGCTTAGCTTTTCTCAGTTGGGCTCGGAGTCCAATCCCATGCACGTTGGCGAGCCCAACGATCAACTGGAAGATGCTGTGGTCTGGGGGGTGGACGAGTACGCGGTGAACTACACGGCTGGTGGCACCCTTGCCCCGTCTAAAGACCGCGACTGGATTTCCGTCCCCGTGATCAGCTCGGAGGTTCTCCGCCTGTACGGGTTCCCCAACAGCGGGAGTGCCGGAACTACTCGGGTCAATGTCTACCTGGAAGACGGTGAGAGCCTCATCCAGACCTACGATGGGATGAACTGGGAGACAGAGACCAGGGCCTGGATACCCGTCCTAGAGACGGGCTTCTACATGTTGGAAGTCCTGGACGCTGGTGACTCCGGGGGCTTTGATCACTGGTACTTCCTGCACGCGGCGAAGAACAATCCAGCCGACATGCCGGCGGTCGAGGTGGAACCCAACGAGACCACGGAGACGGCAATGGCGCTCGGCCTGTCCTTTAGCTCGGGTGAGAGCGTGGCTCAGGCTACGTACTGGGGCCGGATTGGCAGTGCGGGTGACCAGGATCGCTACTCCCTGGAAGCTGAGTCAGGCGATGTCCTCGATGTTTCGTTCGCATCCACCCTCCATGGCGAGACTACGGCGCCGCAAGTCCACCTGATCAACCCCGAAGGTGAGGCCGGCGACCCCTTGCCCTGGGACATGGCAGCTGAGTCCCCTGTGGTCTCCCAGGAGCTCTCCTCGGGTACGTGGCAGGTCGTGGTGTCTGATGTGGATGAGCAAGCGAGTGCTGCCAATCGATACTACGAAGTCACCATCATACTGACTCGCGGCGGCTGACGACCTACCCAGCCTGTTCGCGACTCAGATGGTCTGCCCATCTGAGACTAGTGGGGCTTGCCCGGGAGCAGCGCCTCGTCGTCCTCGTCGTCGAGGATACCGAGCTTGGCCAGGTGTCCCTCGTCGAGGCCCAGGAACTCCATGGATTCCCAGAGGAGAGCTTCGAGTATCTCTCGGTGTAGCTCGTACTCGTCGTGGGCGCTCTTGCCCAGGTTGCGTCGAAACAGTCGGACGCGGCTCGGGTGGGTCGTAAGCCACTCGTCGGGGTCCGTCTTCTCCGCCGGAGGGCTTGGTGCTGGCCCGTCAAAGAGACAGTGAACGAGTGGGGAGATGGGTCCCTCTGCGGCAGCCAGAGCAGCGTCGTCGGGAAGGTCGGCCACGTCCACGCGCAGACCAGCCAGCCACATGCCAAAAGGATCTGGCATCTCTTCGACCACCTCATCGAAGATCTGGCGAACCTTGTCGGCCGGCCAATCGACCGGCAGGGACAGGTTCTCGGGGTCCAAGCGAACACCGTGCTCAAAGAGGCGGTCTGCTGCGCCGAAGTCACCGTCTCGTTCGGTCAGGATGCCTAGGTAGAACAGCGGCTCCCCCAGTTGGTCGTCCAGGTTCGCGGCTCTCTCGAAGCCCTTCCGAGCATCTTCGAGCTTGGCTTGCTCGAAGCAGCAAATGGCTTTCGTGTGTACCAGCACGGCGTCGTCTGGGTGCTCGTTCAAGGCCAGGTCGATCATGTGGGTCGCTTCGGTGACCTCCTGGAGCTCCAGGAGACACTCTGCAGCTAAGTAGAGGGCCTCGACGGGTGCCTTGGACTCGTCTTCGCCGAGGTAGCCCTCACAGATCGCCAGGGCAGTCTCGACGTCGCCACGCTCGAACGCCTCTTCAGCGTCTTCGAAGCTCGGTTCGTCAGGTGCGGGAGACATGTACACCGTTTATCGGGCTGGGAGGGGTCGGTCAAGACCTAGGGTGAGTGCTGGTTTCATTCCAGGAGCCGGAACAGCTCTCTTCCAGGCAGGTGACGATGTCGGAGAATGCCAACTGGGAGTCTCTGGTCAGAATCTCCGCAACCTTTGCTGACAAGTGAATGGCGGCAAACGATGGGCCGTACAGATTGGCGGTGGGGGGCCGGCCCTCGATGGGCCGTGGATAGCCGTGCGCGAGAAACCGGGGCAGTGGCCCCTCCACACGATACAGGTCGCTGAGAGGGCAACTGCGGTGACTAATCGCTGAGATCACGCTGGGCAGGTCGGCTGGCCAAAGCTGCCGTCCCTTTGGGTGGGCGGCAGCCACACAGTGTGCTGACCGCTCCCTGGCGTACAGCACGGCCTCCTCCAGTAGGGACCTCGATTCGGCCCTGCCCGAGCCCAGGCTGAGGTTGATGACCTTCGCTCCTTCGTCGGCAGCGACGCGGATCGCCTCGGCCACAGCCTCGGCGGTTGTTCTCAACTCTTCATCCAAGAGACGGATTGCTAGGACCTCCACCCGGGGATTCGCCCGGTATAGGGCGGCAACACACGCAGTGCCATGCCCTGTCCGGTCCGATGCCTCTGGCCGTCGGTCCAGTGGTGATCCCGCTCCCTCGAGGGAGAAGGAACGCAACTGTAGGCCTTCCAAGTGCGGGTGTCCGGCTGCCACGCCACTGTCCACGACAGCGACCAGAGGACCTCGGTCTGTAGTGGACTTGTTCACGCCGAGCCGTCCTCGGTGGGGTGTGTTCTGCCGCTGCTGGGGGACCTCCTGGCCTCTGCCGCGCCTCGCTGCAAGTCCCAAAGTCTGCGGTACAGTCCGCCCTGGTCGAGCAGGGTGAGGTGGGTGCCTGTGGTCGCCACGTGACCGTCTTCTAGTACGACGACTCGGTCTGCATCGACGGCAAGATGCAGGCGGTGGGAGATGATCAGGGTGGTGCAGCCCGAGGCTCGCCGAGCTTGGAGTGCTTCGACGACGAGCCGGTCACTCTCCCAGTCCAGGGCCGAGGTGACTTCGTCCAGCACCAAGAGGACGGGTTCTCGGAGAAGCGCGCGGGCGAGCCCGATGCGCTGGCGCTGCCCAGAGGACAGGCGAATGCCGCGGTCGCCGAGAGGAGTCTCCAGCCCCTGGGGCAGGCTGCGGACGAACTCCGACAAGCCCACTTGCTCGACCACTTCGTTCATGGTGGCCTCTGGCGCGTCCGGCCGGAGCCATCGGAGGTTGTCGCGTAGAGTGCCATCGAACAGCGCGGGCTCTTGGCCTACCAACGCGACCTGGGGCAGAACGCTGTCGAGGTCCAGTTCTCGAAGATCGATGCCGTCCAGTAGAACGCGTCCCTCATCGGGGTCGACGAATCGAAACATGAGCTCGAGGACGGTCGTCTTGCCCACTCCTGAGGGGCCGACCAGGCACACGGTCTCTCCGGGATCCACTCGCATCGTCAGGTCGGTCAGAACCCGTCGTCCGGGAGCGTATTGGAACGAAACCTTGTCGAACTCGACGCGTCCCTGGAAGGGTTCGTCGAGGGACAGGGCCGGGTCGGCAGCCTCCAGGGGCTTGGCGTCGCGCAACTCGAAGACTCGCGCCACTGACGCTGCTGCCCGCTGCAGATTGACATAAGTGCCCGCCAGCCCCTGCAGCGGACCGTAGAGTCGCTGTTGGAACAGGAGGAACGCGACGAGGTCGCCTGGGGTCATCGCAGTCGTTCGCATCAGCCAGACACCAACGACGAGGACAGCCAGGAGGTTCGCCGTGACGAGGATCTGGAAGGCGCCGGCTGATCCCGAGTTCCACAGGCGGAAGAGCAGAACGGCTCGGATCAACGCCAAGTTGTTGCCCTCGAACCGCTTCGCTTCTCGGTCGGCAAGCCCGTGGGCCAGGACCGTGCGCAGGCCGGTTAGGCTCTCCAACATCTGATGGGAGATGTCAGCGTTGCGCTCTCGAATCCTCAAAGACAGGCGCCGGATGATGGGCCGAAGCAGCACCAGTAAGCCGATAGCGATGGGGATGAACGCCGCGCCTACGGCAAGCAATAGGGGCTGGAGGAAGGTGAGCGCCGTGATGACTCCCACGAGTGTGACGACCGACCCAATGACATTGATGAGAGTTCCGGTGGCCACCTGTTGCAGCTCGGCGAGGTCTCCTCCCATGCGAGACAGGACGTCCCCCAGTCGCTTGCGGGCAAAGAAAGCAGGGCCCAATGACTGAAGGTGCTGGAACAACTCCAAGCGGAGATCAACGAGGACGTGTGCTGTGACCCAGGTCTGGAGCCAGGCGGCAGCGGCAGAGAGCACGACCCCGCCGGCCGTGGCGGCCAGGATGAGGGCGGCAAGGGGTAACAATCGATCGGTCGCAGCCGAGGCGCCGGGGCCCACCACATCGTCGACGATTTCTCGCAGCAGGAACGGGTAGACCAAGGAGAGCCCAATACCGATCGCCATACCGAGCACCAGAAGGACCTCGGCCTTCCAGTAGGGCAGTAGGTAGCTGAAGACGCGCTTCCAGGGGACCTTCGTGTGCTCCGACACCTCCGTGTCGGCTGGGCGCACCGAGTCCGGCCGTATGGCCTCGGGCACAAAGGCTGGAGAGGGGGGAGGGGACCCCTTTGAGGTCATGGCTTGGTCGCGTTTCGAGTCGGCTTCTTGGTGCTCCGGGAGGGCAGGGGGATGAGGTCGCGGTCTCGGGCGCTACGGTAGTAACAGGACATGCCGCTACTGCAACCCCGTGGGTCAGCACGAAGCTCTACTGCCTTCTTCTTTGCCTCTTGAGCATCTCCGGTTTCTCGATAGCTGTCCCGTACGTATCGGACGGACTGAACAGAGCGGATCTTTCGATACAGGCTGGCCTCCCTACCCACGATCTTGCCGCTGTGGATGCCCAGGTCCATGAGCTTGGGGATCGCGCAGAGTCCGCATGGTCCGAGCGGAACTGCTGCGCGACCGCCCCCAAAACCCCGGTGCGACAGATTGCCCAGGAAGCGTCGGTGCTCGTCGATGAGAAAGTCCCAGCGAGCTCGCTCCTCGGGATCGGATAGACCCTGCCCCCCCTGATCATCGCGGGTGACTCTCAGCTCCCACGGTGTCATGCAGTAGACACCGAAGCCCGGCATGGTGTGTGTCGTGCTGCAGAAGCCTTCCTCGAAATAACAGTTGTCGTTGAGCAGGAAGACCTCCAGCTCCACATCGGGGACGGATTGTTGCAGCGACTCGACCTCGGCCAGGTGCAGATGACGGGACAGGATGACTCGGGAGCATCCCAAGTCCGCAAGAAACCGGACCGCCTGAGCATTGGTTGCAACAGACACCGTGGAGGAGAAGACTCGCGCCTCCGGAATCTCAGTCTTCAAGAGGCCCATGAAGCCGGGGTCACTCACTATGAAGGCGTCCACAGCGGAGCGGCTCTGGAGGTCCTGAGCGATCCCCAGGAGGAAGTCCGCCTGGTCGTCTGGGTAGAACTGTTGGTTTAGCGCAACGAACAGTGGAACTCGCCGCTGGTTGGGCCCACCGGAGCCTGCGGTGTGCACGCTGTCTGCCAGCCGCGCCAGGTCGTCAATCTTGCTGATGTTGGCCGGGCCTGGTCCGCGCCGGTTAGGCCAGCTCCCACGACCCCACTTTTCGTACCACTCTGTGGGGAACAGGCCGCAGTAGAACTCGTCCGCCCCTGCATCCACAAGCGGAGCGACCTCTTCGGGGCTGTTGACGGGGCAAAGGATTTGCACGGGGCTCTGGGTCCTAGGGCTCGCAAGCCTACATGGGCACGTCAGGTGCTACCACGATGCGGTCTGCTGTGGGGTTGCGGTGGACCCAGTCCAGCGCACTGTCCACCTTCTCCTCGTCCAGGCAGTAGAAGTGGGTGTTGCCTTTCTGGATGAACCTCGGTGCGTCGTCATTCTCGTGGGCTGGAAACGCGTTACGACGGCGATTGAGCACGTGGTCTAGAGGCAGAAAGCTGTCCTCTGCAACCAGGGGTAGCCGGCCTGCTCCAACCGCTCGACGCGTCCAGGGCGCGCGAAGCTCCAAAGTGTAGTCGTGGCAGGGCGCAGTGCAGGCGCGAGGTGGGGTGAATCGCACTGAAGCCGACTGCCCAAGGGCGCTCATCATGCAGATGCGGCCGCTGGCCACCATTCCATAGGGCAGGTGAACACTTAGCTTCAGGTCTTGTTCGTCGGGGTCCAGGTCCTGCATACCTTGCATCGGCATGTCCGTTTCGATCCGTTGGATGCCTGCCGAGCGGAGCATGGTTCGGAAACCCTGACTCTGGTGGCTCGCGCTACGCCAAGCGCTCGGTGGAGCGTCTCCCCCCAGATGTTCTGGACCTACATCGGGAACTCTCGGGTCGCGGAACATCCGGTTCAACCCTCGGCCCAGTACAACCAAGAGGTCTGCGTTGGAGCGGTTGGCTACCTGGCGGAGTACTCCCCAGTCGTTGACGACCACCTCGGTGCCATGGGGCGCCATGGTGTCTAGGGCCTGGAGGAGTGGGTCGATCTTCTCGAGCCCCCAGTCGGTTACGTAGGGTGTCAGCAGCGTTAGCTTCCATTGACGCCGGTTGCAGAAGTCGCAAGCGGCCTCCACGTCGTCCGCGCTGGGAAGCAGGTGCTCGCAGAACTCGACCCCAAAATAGAGCCGGCTGTAGTCGGGCAGACTGGATAGCCAGGCAGCCTCCGACCGACGAAGGTCCGAGGCTTGCTCAAGTTGCGTCAGCCGCGCCCGGTCGGGCGCGTGTAGGCAGAGTGTGGTCAGGGTCGGACAGCCACGAAGTAGGGGCTCATGTCGGGCAACTCCACCGTTCTCAGGAACTCGCCGTTTTCGCCCAAGATGGCGACCCCCCCGCTCTTGTTGGACTTGGAGAAGATGGGCGCCACCAGGACGTTCTCGTTGGTGCCTGGGATGGGCTCGATGTCGACGTAGTTGAGCGGCATGGATTCCCAGGCGATGGGAAGACCGAGACCATTGAACTTGACCATGGAGTTCACTGCAGTGACGTAAACACCACTGCCGTCATCGTCCCAAGCCAGCCCTTGGATCCTCCGGTTGTGTCCCAGATCTTGGTGGACCACGCGTTCATCCAGGGGTCGTCTGTTGCCCAGGTCGACCTCTGCTACGAACGATCGGTCTGCGGTTGTGCCGGGGACCACCAGCGATCGGCCATCGGGCGAGAGCGCCATCCAGGTCAGCATTGCTCCCTGGTGGGAACCCTCGGGGCTCCTCGGTACGAGCTGAATGGTGTCGAGAACTGCCCCACTCAAGTCGTGGACATAGACCATGCCCTCGGGGGGTACCAACACGTAGACCCGATCGTTCGATGGCGCGAACAGGACATCGAATGTCATGGCGTGCACGTGCCAGGAACTCTGTTCCTTCATGTCCAGCGTCGAGTAGATCGTGATCTTGGCGGGGGGGAGGGGAAGGCCAGCTTTCCGGGCTGCCTGTGTCGCCTCTCGGTCCCCAGGATGAATCGCTGCGACGCGACTGCCGTCTTTGGAGACCGCTACGGCCTTGGTCATGCTCGTGGACACCTGCTGCACAAACCGGAGCTCGTTGGCATCGGCCACACGCAGCCCCTTGCTGCTGCCTACGTACACGCGGTTGCCGTCCACGCTGAAGTCCATGTCGTGGATGAACTCGGAGAGCGGCAGCCGGCCAATGACCCGAGCCGTGTCCAGGTCAATGACCTGGATGTGGTTGCTAGATACCCATGCAGTGCGAGCGCCCGCCGCCTCTGTGTGCTGAGGCAGGGCGAGCAGCCAGACGGCAGCCGCGACGAGAGCGGCCAGAGTGCAGATATAGGAGTTCGTGCGCTGGAGCATGAGCGTCACCCGTTGTCCGGAATGGTACAGAGATTGCGCCAGTCGTTCTGAATGTTGCCGCAGGTGTCGAGCCACTCCCCGTACGAGATGTAGTCGGGCACCTGACCCATCCAGTAGCAGGTGCCCCAGCAGAGGCTGAGGTCGCTCTTCCACGGGCAGGGGTCGGCGTTGTCTTGGGTGCCCACCTCCCAACCCGGCGCGAAGGATGCGCAGCAGTCGCCGAATGCGTAGCCCCGCACGTCGCGGTCTGTGCTCGCTTCGACAGCTCTTGCCTTAATGTTCAGAGGCTTGATTCGGCTCATGGGCTGGGTTCCTTTTCGCGCCAATCTTAGGCTCTCGTTACTGATTGCACAGAAAACCGGGGTCGATGAACTCCCCGACGAACTCGGGGTTGCGTGACATGATCTCAGCGTAGGCTTCGAGGCCCATGCGATACCAAGCTCGGAGGTAGTCACAGTGGGTCAGGTAAGTGCGGCTGGGGTCTCCCTCGAACAGGAAGTTGACGTGGTGGCATCCGCCGGAGCAGATGTAACGGGCCCAGCAACTGGAGCAGTCGGATCGCTCGGACAGCTGGATGTCCTCGAGGATCTGAAGCCGACGATGGCTATCGATTCCACCCTCTTTGACGTTGCCAAGGACGTAGTCCGGCTCACCAACGAATCGGTGGCATAGGCTCATCTCACCGTTGGGGGCACCCGCAACCATCTGGAGCCCCGCGCCGCACGGGTAGTCCTTGTTGTGCCCTTGGTGCACCGCCTTGATGATGTTGGCGATGTTAGAGAAGCCGTACTTACGACCCTGCACGGCCTCGTCGATGTAGCGTCGGGAGAGTGTGCCGAAGCCATCGAGCAGCACTTCGTAGTCTTCCCCTCGCAGGTCGTAGGCAGGATTCTTCGCATCGACTGGCGAGCACCCCACCTCAGCGAAGCCTCGTTCGAGGAGCGTCGTGACGGTGTCTACGACATCGAGGTTCTGCCGGGTGACGGTGACACGGGCAGCCACCTTGCCCCGTTCGAGGAGCGGTTGGATGCGGTCCAGGACGAGGTCGTAGGACCCGCGGCCCGAGTGGAACGGGCGCAGGCGATCGTTGGTCTTGCCGATGCCGTCCAGACTCACTGTGACGACACAGTCGATGGCGGCTAGAAAGTCGACGATCTCGGGGGTGACTAGGGTGCCGTTGGTCGTCACGGAGAACCGCACAGACTTGTTGTCCGTGTCCGCTCGTTCTCGAGCATGGGCTGCGGCGGACTTCATGACTTTCAGATTCAGCAGTGGCTCGCCCCCGAAGAAAGTGATGCCGAGAGACTTGGTCTCCGGATCACACTGGTCGAATAGCCAGTCCACATATTCATGGGCTCGCTCTTCGTTCATGAGGGTGGCTTTGCCCTTGTACAGGCCTTGCTCCGCATAGCAGTAGCCGCAACCCAGATTGCAGGTGTGTGCCACGTGGAGGACGAGATTGCCCATGCTCCGGCCACTCTGCGGCCGGTCAGCAAGTGGGCCTCGGTTGCCGGTCTCGCCTGGTGGGACCAGGAGACGCAACTTCACCAAATTGTCGATGATGTCCTCGACCTCGGCCGGGTCGAGACCTGAGTCCGCCGTCAGTTTCTGCAGGCTCTGATCGGTATGCAGTCCATCACGAGCACCCTCGAGGATAGACATGGTTTCGGAGTCCATCGCATACAGCGATGATGTGGGTACATGGAATACATGAGAGAGGTTGTCGCTGTGCAGCGAAACAACCTCGTCGACAACGAGGTTCATCGAGGTCCTAACCGAGGTAATGGGCCGAAGACCGACCCCTGGGGTTTGAGAGTATAGCGAACGGTTTAGACTCTTCTCGACAATGTCACACTCGCATCAAACATCGACGGTCCAACGCATGAAGGAATTCATCGGGGTTGTCACCGAGTTGCCTGGTCGACTGGCGGGTTCTCAAGGTGAGCGCATGGCCCAGGCTGCGCTTGCCGGGCGTCTAGACCGGCTGGGCATGGACACGGTCGTTGAGGGGGCGGTGTGCGCTCCTCAGACCTCTGTCCTGCTGGGGACACACTCGGCCCTTCTGCTCGTGGCCCTGCTCTGGTCCCTTCTGAGCAACGGGTTGGGGCCTGTGTTGCTGACTTCGTTGGTCTTGCTGTCCTTTTGGGGTGAGCTTCGCGGCCGCCCGCGTCTGGTGCGCTGGCTTCTCATGAAGCAGCTGACGGGCAATATGGTCGCGCGCCTTCGGCAGCCGGGCAGTCGGGGTCGGGTGGTGCTCGTGGCGCATGCGGACGTGGCCGGTGCGTCCACGCTCTTCAGTCCCTGGGTCAAGCGACTGGCTCACTATGAATTAATCGGTGGTGTGCCCCTGCACCCTGGCACCATTGTACTCGTCGGTGGTGCTACTCAACTTGTCGCCTCCATCTTGGCGTTGGCGCTTCCTGAACCCTCTCCCGTCGCGCTTGCGGCGCTGCTGATGGCGGCCTGGATCCACGTCGCCACGCTTCTCATTGCCATCGATTGGTGGCGCTCTGTCCCCACCGCTGGGGCCATCGACAACGGCTCTGGCCTCGCGGTGGCTCTAGTGGCCGCGGAGCATCTGGTGAATGAACCACTGGAGCACTGCGAGCTGTGGGTCCTCGCGACCGGCGCGCGTGAAGCGGACTCGGGCGGCATGAAGGCGTTCGTGCGCCAGTTCGCTCATCTTCTGGACCGGCGCGCGACCTTCTTCGTCAACCTAGACGACGTCGGCCGTGGGGAGCTGCACTTCGTCAGCTCAGAAGGGCGTTGGGACCGCTTGCCATATAGACCAAGCCTGCCTGCTCTGGCGGAGCGTCTCGCTCAGTCCGATGAGTTCGATGGGGTCGGCGAGGTCGCCCTTGTGGGGCGAACCGATGCGGGTCCGGTGACGGAGGCCGGCTACCGGGCGGTGACGCTCACTACGTTGGTTCGTGGCAGGGCTGCGGAGGTCTTACACACGCACCAGGACCGATTGGACTCGGTAGAGCCCCGCGCTCTCGAGCAAACTCTTCGCTTCGTGCTCTCGCTGGCACGCGAGATCGACTCGGAGTTTGGTCGAGGTCAGCTGGATACGGCTCGGGTCAGAGCGGTCTCGGCGTCGAAGGAGCCTCCCAGGCAGGTTCGCGTTGACTGAGCTGCGGTTGCCGCTATCGGTTACAGCGTCGACCTTGTCTTGAAGTTGCGTCTCTTCTTGTTTTTTTCCGATTTCGATGCCTGTTGCCGTTTCGCGTAGGGCTTGTTCGAAAAAGGACTTTTCTTTCGCGCGGCTCTCGGGTACATACCGCTCGCCGCTCGCACTCAGCTGGGCTGGATGGTTCGTGTTGCAGGGTGTCTGCAACCGGTCTGGTCGGTATATGCGAGGTGGAGGGAGACCCGAATGTTCAAGGTTATCGTGAAGATGTTCAGTAGCTATATGTTGGCGCTGGTTGTGGGTGTTGCGTTGGTTGGAATGGGCTGTGATGCCCGCACAGATGGTGCCAATGGTGGCGACTCGTCCATCGACGGTGACACTGACAACGACGGCAACAACATTCCTGGTGACGACGACGACGACGGTGGTAACAACCTCGGCGACGACGATGATGATGACGACGATGATGATGACGACACCGCGGCTGAGTTCGCGCTGGCTGCCATCAGCTTCTCCATCGAGATGGAAGCGGTCCCCGTGGACGACTCCTCTACCGACATCTCTGCCGTGTTCGGTGTCAACTACTGGGCTGAGTACAACGAGGCAACCCAGATCCTGAACTGCACGCAGTGGATTCAGATCGCTGGCTCTGCCACCTTCGGCCCCGGCATCCTGGCTGGTGAAGGCTGCAACAACTGCACGGGCTCCATTGAGTTCGATCACACGTCGGCCACCGACATCTCCGATCCTGCGACCAACCCGGACGACTGCGATGTCGCCGAGCTGGACCTCGCCGGCGCCAACTTCGGCCCCTCGCTGCTGACTCCCATCACCGATGGTGGCATGGGCGACTTCCTCAGCCTCGGCTTGGTGGATGTCACCACGATGAGCGATCAGGGCATGGAGCTGACGGTGGACGGTGGCTACAGCGCTGCCGAGATCGAGCAGACCCTGTCTGAGTACGGGCTTGAGTTCACCCACGCTGGTTTCGTGAACAACACCCCTGGAACGCTGTCCAACGAGATTGGTATCAACCAGGTCTCGGCTGCGGCGGGCCCCGGCTCTTCGTGGTACGGATACTGGGAGTTCTTCAAGAACACCGAGACCAACCCCTACGTGGGCACGGACCTGTCTGGGCAGTACGGTGGACAGGCGATCTGGCTGATTGGCTTCGAGTAAGCCATTCGCCCAATAGGCATTCTCGCGGCCGCGGTCCTCCTCTACGGGGGGGCCGCGGCCGCTGCCGTTCTGGAGGGGGAGGTCGCCGGATACCCTGGTGGGGAGCCGCTGGAGGGCGTCCAGGTCTATGCCATGGACCTCAAGGGCCAAGCGGCCCTGTCCACGACGGACGAGCGCGGGTTCTACCGCATCGAAGGAGTCGACCCAGGCCTGCACCGGGCCTGGGCCTTGCCGCCGGATGCCCTCAATCGGCTGGGTGCCTACTACGATGATCGCTATCTCTTCTGCAATGCAGAGATCTTGCGCTTAGAGAGCGATCAGACCTTGTCTGGCATCGACTTCCTGTTGCCTGTAGGGGGGTCGTTGTGGGGCACGGTTGTGGACTCCAATGGAGCCCCTCTCGCTGGCCAGAGGGTCACGGCCACTGGGGTGGGCTATTTCCACCAGGGGCTGATTCGAGAATCCTGGACCGATGATGAAGGTCAGTACCGCATCACGGGTCTGGATTCGTTCGTGGAGGACGAGGAGATCCTCCCGGGGCTCTACGAGCTGAGAGTCTCCCTGGCGCCGCTGGGCGAGGTGCCCATGGCGGGGGCGGGCTGGTTCCCGGGGGCCTGGAATCCTGAGGGGGCGGAGTTCATTCACGCTGTGCGTGGAGAGGACCGACGCGCTGACCTCGTGGTGCCTGCAGGAGCCACGGTGGCGGGTCGGGTCCTCGAGGAAGATAGACCTGTCCCGGGGGCTGAGGTTTTCTTGTCGATGCGGAACGCGTCAGTTCCGCCCTCTACAACCGATTCGACCGGTCGGTTTTACTTCGACGCCGTTCCCGGCTCTGAGTTTCAGTTGCGAGTGGAAGCGGAGGGGTTTTCAAGGACGTGGTCTCCTGGAGTGGACACTCAAGCCGAAGCTGATTGGCTGCTTCTCGAAGCGGGCGAGGTGACAACGGTTCCTGACCTCGTCCTCGCCGAGGCCGCGGTCTTGGAGGTTCGTGTCAGTGGGCTGGAGGAGCAGGCGGGCTACGGGGCGCAATTGGTTGTGCGGCAGGCGAGCGATGGAGGGGGAGGGGAGCGCCTACTGGCGCGGTCGGTGGGACCGGAGACCTCCAGTACACCCGCTCGTCTGGAGCACTTGCCCGCGGGTGCGGTGTCTGTGGAGGTCCAGTTGGCCGGTACGTCGCCACTGCTTCCATTTCGCACAGCCGAACCCATCCGATTGGTTGCTGGTGAGACACGCCAGCTGGACATCTCCATGCTGGAAGGAGGCCAGTTGGTGGGGTCGGTGCGGACTCGAACAGGCACCGCGGTTCGTGGAGCCGCAATTACAGTATTCGACGCCTCTGACGAGATGGAGGTCGCTGGTGGTCGAACGGATGGGGATGGCGCTTTTGTGGTCCAGGGCCTCGATACTGGCGCCTACCTGGTCCAGGTTGAGTGGCTACCATTTTGCACCGGCGATCCCAGCCGCGTCACAACCTACTGGCCAGAGGCACGGTCGCTGCGGAGCGCTGATGTCGTCTCGGTGGGAACTGAAGAACGGGTGGAGTTGGGCCTGATCTATCTGCCTCCGGATGGGGACGCGGACGGCATGGATGACGTGTGGGAGCTTGCCTGGGGATTGAATCCGCAGAGAGCCGATGGGGCGCTCGATGCCGATGGAGATGGCGTCTCGAACCTAGAGGAATACCTGGGCTATTCCGACCCTCTTCGTCTGGACGAGACTCCCAGCTTGGACTGTGGGGCCTCGCTCCTGTCGTTGGGTGGTTCTGCTCGCGGACACGGGCCGGTGGCTCTGCTGATGGCGTGGGCACTGCTCGGGCTGGTGTCGCGCGGACGGAATCCGGGTAGGATGCGTCGCTCCTGTGTGGGACCCGCCAAGCACCGATGAGAACTGATCAATCAACGCCGCTCGACCAAGCTACGGATGCCAGCGCAGCGTTGATTGGGCTCATTCAGTCTGGTGGGGCTCGAGTGGGTGTCATCGGGCAGGGCTATGTGGGTCTTCCTCTGGCGATGACCATGGTCTCTGCTGGTCTCGATGTGACCGGCTACGACATTGATCAGCGAAAGATTGACAGTCTATTAGCGGGAAAGTCCTACATTGACGACGTAAGCGACAAGGTCCTGCAGGAGTGCCTTCAGTCGGGTCGATTCCATCCCCGGGCGAGCTTCGATGATTTGTCCGAGATGGACGCGATCTCTATCTGCGTGCCGACTCCGCTATCCAAGACGCGGGATCCGGACATCTCGTTCATTCTGACGGCTGCCCGCGAAGTGGCTG
>MDTE01118706.1_pt1 | contig 16769 bp, 19 predicted proteins | sample 811231 | NCBI WGS metagenome assembly MDTE01 (sample SAMN05326651, study PRJNA326480) | marine metagenome | isolation source: seawater | place: Indian Ocean: Red Sea | collected 2010
CAATTTCTTTAGGATGCAGCTTTTGTAAGCGATTGACTATCTTCTGAAGTTTCATTTTCTTCAGTGCTTATAGCAGAATTTTTATTTAACAATATTGATAATAAAGATCCAATTTTTTCAACTAAATCTTTTCTCTCAACAATTAAATCAACAAATCCAGTTTTTTTTACATATTCACTGGTTTGGAAATTTTCAGGCAGTTCTTCTTTGACGGTGCCTTGAATAACTCTCTTTCCCGCAAATGCAATTAATGAGCCAGGTTCAGCAATATGGATGTCACCTAGCATAGCGTAAGAAGCGGTAATTCCACCAGCAGTTGGATCTGTTATCAAAACAATATAAGGAAGGTTATTTTTCTTTAATTCATTAATAGCTAAAGTGGTTCTTGTCATTTGAGATAAAGATATTAAGCTCTCCATCATCCTCATTCCTCCACCTGCGCTAATACAAATAAATGGTGTTTTATTTTCTATTGCATATTGAATTCCATATAAAAAAGCCTCACCTTCAGCAGAAGCCATAGAAGCTCCTAAAAAATCAAAATCAGAAGCGACTGCTGTAACTTTAATGTCCTTTATATTTCCAGAAGCTACCATCATTCCACAATCAAGACCTGTTTTTTTTCGAGCAATTCTTAATCTTTCCTTGTAAGGTTTAGAGTCTTCCCAATCTAATGGATCATCTTTTGGAATTGGAGTTTTAAAAACTTCATAGTTTTGTTTACCAAACAAAATATCAAATCTTTGAAATGGTTTTATTCTATGATGTTTATTGCAATCTGGACAAACCCATAAATTTTCTTCTAAATCCTTTTTTAATATTGGACCTTTACAACACGAGGTCCAATCACTATTTGCTATTTCTTCTTTAGAAGCTCTTTTATGAATAGCAGTTTTAATCTTTTCACCTGCTTTAATAATTTTTGTTATCCAGTTCATTGAATTATATTTTTTAATTTTTTTACAATTTTAGTAACATTTGTGACAGGATTTTGTCTCTTTTCAATTGATTTAGAAATTTCTTTACAAATTGCACTCCCGACAACTAATCCATCAGCTTTTTTTAGAGATTTTATTGTTTTTTCTGTAATTCCAAAACCGATCACAACGTTTTTTGATTTATTCTGTTTTTTAATTTTATCGTATTTTTCTAATATTTTCTTGGGAGATACTTTAAGCTTTCCACCTGTCGTCGATAGCATACTTATATAATATAACATATCATGTGAGTCTTTTATAATCTTTTTTAATCTTATTTCAGAAGTAGTTGGTGACACTAATTGGATAAAATTTATTCCTTTTTTTTTACATTTGTGAGCAAATTTTTTATTTTCAGGATAAGGCAAGTCAACAACTATTAAACCATCAATTTTTGATTTTTTACATACTCTTAAAAATTTATTTTCGTTGAATTGGTAAATCATGTTGTAATAACCCATTAAGATAATTGGTTTATTTTTTTTGACTTTTTTAAAATTTTTTGCGATTGAAAATACATCATTTATTTTAATACCATTCTTTATTGCGCGATATGCACTAGTTTGTATTTGTCCTCCATCAGCGATAGGAGTATTATGTGGAAAACCTAATTCACAAATATCAGCATAATTAGATATAGATTTAAGTATTTCTAAAGATATTTTTTTGTTATTATCTCCAGCAACCGTATAAGTTAACAAAGCAGGCCTATCCTCTTTTTTTGCATAAGAAAAAGCTTTGTTAATTAGTGAATTCATTTATTTTTACTTAATTTTTCTTTTAAGATATCCCTGTCTTTTTTAGCATCACCACAAGAATTAACAATTATTATTGTATCTTTGCTTAGCTTTGGAGCAATTTTTATTGCTTCTGCAAATGCGTGACTAGGTTCTAAGCTTGGATTAAGTTTTTCAAATTTAGTTACCATCACATGTGCATTAAGTGACTCCTCATCAGTTGCGTAAGTATATCTAGCTCTTTTCGTATCTTTTAAAAAACAATGTATTGGACTCACACCAGGATAATCTAACCCAGCACTTATGGAAGCTGTCTCGTTTATTTGACCTTCATTATTTTGACAAACATATGAAGCCGCTCCATGTAAAATTCCAATTTTAGCATTTCTGCTTAAGGGGGCTGCATGAAGTTTTGATTTTTTTGGACCACCTGCCTCTACACCAATCAACTCTATTTGTGATTTATTAAAATCAATAAATTCACTCCAAAATCCATATGCTGAACTTCCACCACCAACACAATTTATTAACTTAATCTTATTTGGAATTTTTTTGAATTTTTGTTTAATTTGTATTTTTAGCTCTCTTGAAATTTGTGATGTACTCCATCCACATATTTTTACAAAAATATTTGGTCCTACAGTACTCCCAACACACATGTGCGTAGTGTCACAATTTGATACCCAATATCTCATACATTCACTTACCGCATCAACCAAAGTTTGACTGCCAGAATATACAGGTATTATTTCGGCACCATTTTTTTTTATAGCATCACAGTTAGGTTTTTGTCTCTTAATATCTTTTGCTCCCATAAAAATTTTACATTTTAAACCAAATTTCTTAGCAGCCATGCTTAACATTTTTCCAGCATAACCAGCACCCGTATCTCCAACTATATATTTTTTTCCCATTGCTTTACAAATTAAAGCATGAACGGTTGCATTATATATTTTGTGAGCACCTCCATTAGCCTCAGATACAATTTTTGCCCATATTTGTGCACCACCTAAATGATTAGACAAATTTTCTAATTTTACTAATGATGTAGGTGATCCTATATAATTCTTAAAATAATAATCTCTTTTTTTTAAAAAATTTTTATTTTTCCTTAATTTTGAAAATGATATTGTTAAGTCTTCTACAGGTTTTTTTAAAGTTTCAGGTATAAAACTTCCTCCAAATTTACCCCCCCAAAAACCATATTGATCGTGCTGGTCAATTAGAGGAATTTTCTTTTTAAGTTTCATTTTTAATTTTATTAAAATTATTCAAAAAAATATTTATTTTGGATTTATCTTTTAATCCAGAAGTTTCCAAGCCTCCAGATAAATCTATGTAATTTGTAATTTTTTTGTAATATTTTAGATTATCATTAAATTTTATGTTTCCAGCTAGCATTAATTCTTTATTAATTTTGATATTTTTAATTAGATTATGATCAAATTTTTGACTTTTTTCATACCCTTTGCTGTCAAACAAATAAATATCAGTAGTATTAGAAAAATATTTGTATTTATCAACATCAGATTTATCTTTGATTGTTAACGCTGTAATTATTTTTTTTTGATATTTTTGTTTAATATTAATAGTTTCATCGGGTGAGCAGTCATATAATTGATAATAATCAAAAGGTAAATTTTTAATTTCCTCCAAGACTTTATTATTTGGTTTTACCAAAACTGCTACAAAATTACTTTTATTTTTATTCACATTTAATAAATTTTTTAAATCTTTTGTTTTTACGTATCTTGGACTTTTCAGGTAATTACAAATAAAGCCAATAAATTTAGGAGGATACAAGTGATTAATAATAAAATTTAATGTATAAGGATCTTTTATTCCGCAGATTTTGCAACCTTTGATCATTTTTTTAGATGATCTAAAAGTCTATTCATATTATTTTTGATATTACCTCTGGTGAGAGATCTTCCCATAACAATACCAGAAACTTTATTTCTAAAAGCTCCTAAAGGAGTCAATACTCTAATTTGGTCATCAGAACTATCACCAGGAAATCTTATTCCTGGAGTAATAACAAACAATTTTTTATATTTTTTTCGGACTATAGGTGCTTCTTGAGCGGAACAAACTATTCCATCGCAACCTGATTTTTTAATAAGATCAGCCTGTTTTACAACCAATTGTTTAATCTTTTTCTTATAACCAATTTGATTAAGAGATTTATTGTTTAGACTCGTCAAAACAGTAACACCCAATATTTTCAAATTTTTATTCACTGTTTTTGATTTTTTCTTTACTGCTTTGAGCATTTCCAAACCAGCGTTGGCATGGACTGTAATGTATTTACATCTTTTTAAATCTTTTAAGCTATCAACCGCTGAAATAGCTGTTTGAGGAATGTCATTTATTTTTAAATCTAACCAAAAATCAGTTTTAATTTTTTCTAAAAATTTTCTTCCATGTTTTGAGTAAAAGAATTGAAGACCAAATTTTGGTATAACCTTAAGTTTCTTTGATCTTGTTTGTTTAATTATTTTCTTTACTTTTTCTATGTTAGAAGTATCGCAAGCTACAAAAATAGTTTTATTCTTCATTATCTTTATTTAATTTTTTAAATAAGTCTTTAGCCATTTTGAACTTTATATTTTTTTTTTCAGGGGTATGAACTTTTTCCCCAGTTCTTGGATTTCTAGATATTCTTGCTTTTTGTTTATTTGTTGAGAACACCCCAAATCCTCTTAACTCAACTCTTTCACCTCGTCTTAAAGTCCTTTTAATTTCATTAAGGATAATGTCAGTAAATTTTTCTAGGTCTTTTTTTAAAAAATTTGGGTAATTATTTGAGAGTTGTTTTAAAAGCTTTGATTTTACAATAGCCAATTTAATCTTCTTATTTTATTTATTACTCTTTTTCCTCATCTTTTTTCTTTAGATCCTCTGATAAAGATGAAAAAGGGAGGTTCTTTCCAGAGCCTTCTGATCCATATTTTTCTAAAGCTTCTTTCTTCTCAATTTCTTCAAGAAGTTTGATACTTAAATTTGCTTTTCTTTTATCTAAATCTAAATCCAAAATAGCACAATCTATCTTTTCACCACCAGTAAATCTTGACGGTCTAGCATCTGCAGCATTAATTGCTATTTGAGATTTTTTAATATGAAAATCCATTTCACAGCCTACTGGTCTTACAATCAATCCTTTATTATCTGTTGAAACAATTTTAACTGTAATAGTTTGGTTTGTTTTTTTGTCTTTAAACCAATCAAATGGATCTGGATGTGTTTGTCTCAGCCCAACTCTAATTTTCTTTTCTGATGCTTTAATTTCTAGAACTTTAACTTTCAATTTATCGCTTTTTTTATATTTTGATAACTCTTCTTCTCCATTATTTAGATATGTCAGGTCATTACAATGCAAAAATGCGTCAACCTCTAAATTTTCAACTTTTAAAAATAAAGAATACTCATTTTTATTTACCACTTCACCCTCAACAATTGATCCAACTGGAAATTTTTTTTCGAACACTTCAAATGGGTTCTGTTGTGTAAGTCTATGAGATATAGCCACTCTTCTTTTTTCTTTATCAATTTCAGTGATCACACAATCAATTACATCACCAATTTTAAATATTTTTTTTGCTGAAATATTTTTTTTGGTCCAACTTAATTCACTTGAGTGAAGCAATGTTGTCAAACCTGGTTCTAATTCGCAGAAAGCTCCAAAGTCCATAATTTTAACAACTTTAGCTTTATAAACTTTGTTTAATTCGTAATTTTCAATATGCTCAAAAGGATCTGGAGAAAGTTGTTTTACAGAGCATCCAACTTGAAGTTTTTCTTTATCTACAGATATAACTTTCAAGTCGTGTTTTTCACCAATGTTAAAAACTTCATCAGGATGATTAACTCTCGAGTAAGAAATTTCTTGTAAATGAACTAGCACATCAAGTTCACCGTTTACATTAAAGAAACAACCAAAGGAGCTATAACCTTTAACCTCTGCGCCCTTAATAATATCCCCAACTTTATATTTTTCTATGATTTTTGCTTTATCTTCTTTCTTGAATGAAGAAATTATTTCTCTTCTAGATACGCACGCATTCCCTCTGATTTTATCTAATTTTATTAAAGCAAATTTTTGTGGTTCATTCATTAAATGGTTAATATCTTTAAGTGGCTTGTCACTAATTTGAGAACCAGGAAGAAACATTAGAGAACCTGTATCTAAGTGTTCAACTATGCACCCTCCTTTGCACTTAGAGGTAATTTTGCCCATGATCGGTTCATTTTTTTCATATGCTTCAACTAATTTATCCCATCCTTTAATTTTTTTCGCTTTACTAGCAGAAACTATTACTTCGCCGTTTTTGTCCTCGATTTTTTCCAATAAAACTGGAATAGTTTCTCCAACTTTAATTTTTTCACTTAAACCCATGCTCTTGAGTTCGTTTATATCTAAAACTGGCTCACTTTTTAGCCCTTCAATGAAAAGAAAGACAAATTTTTCTGTAATTTTATTTATTTTGCCTTCTATTACTTTACCTTCTTCAATATTTACTTTTGATAGTTGATCATTAAGCAGTTTACTAAATTCTTGAAATTTTGGGTTAGATAGGTCTTTAAATATTTCCATTAGTTATGTTTTAAATATTTTTTTTTAAAAAGTATGGACTTTTAGTTAAATTTCAGATTTAAATCAATAGTAAATAATCCACACTAATTTACATATTTTAATCCAATAATATGAGTAATTAATCTTATTTATTTTTTAACTTGTTAATAACATTTAAAAAAGAGGGAAATGATGTTTTAATAGAGTCCTTATCGTGGATCAACCAGGTTCCTCCAAATGATAATGCTGCTATAGTACTTGCCATAAATACTCTGTGGTCTTTATAGAAGTTTTTAATAACTATTTTTTTGTCTAATGATAAGCTTGGATTACCATAAATTTTAATAGTATTGGCAGTTGTCACATTTTTAATTCCCATTAAATTTAATATTTTTGACCCCCATTTCAAACGTGGGCTTTCTTTATGGTTTAATTCAGATAAACCTTTAAAGTATGATATTCCTTTAGCTTTTGCAGCAACTAAAAAAATTATTAAAAATTCATCAATAGCACTACTATTAAGAGATGAAGGACAGTTAATTCCTTTTAATGATTTTGCACTTTTTACGTAAATATCAGCGACTTTTTCTCCTTTATATTTTTTTACATTTTTAAATAATATATTTGCACCCATTTTTTTTAAAATTGTAATCAAACCTATTCTGGATGAGTTTACATTAACATTCTTAATTAAGATTTTTGAATTATTTGTTAAAATTGTGAGAACAATAAAAAATGCACTAGAGCTGATATCTGATGGTATCTTGTAGTTAAGTGGATTTATTTTTTTATTTTTTCCACTTATTTTAATTATATCAAAATTTGTTGATCTAATTGTTTTTATTGGAAGACCTAAGTGTTTGAAAAGTAATTCAGTATGATTTCTAGATTTTTTGGCTTTAATTATTGTTTGACCTTTAGTATTTAGCGCAGCTAACATCACTGCACTTTTGCATTGAGCTGAGCCTTTTACTTCTTTGTAATTGATTGGGTTAGGATTATCTGTTCCTTTAATAGTTATAGGAAGTTTTCCATTATTTGTTTTTATTTTAGCACCAAATTTTTCAAGTGGTTTACTTATTCTAAAAAAATCTCGTTTTGAAAGACTTTTATCTCCAATTAACTTAATTTTATGTTTTGCATGAACTAATACTCCTAAAATTAATCTCGCAAAAGTTCCAGAGTTTCCAGCATTCAATACAATATTTTTTTTATAATTATAACCATTTACCCCTAATCCAATGATATCACACTTATTTTTATACATACGGATTTTAACACCAAGTTTTCTTAAACATGTAATTGAGCTTATAATATCTTCAGATTTTAAAAGATTTGTTGTTGTTGATATACCATTTGCTTGAGAGGCAAGAATTGCCCATCTTATTGACAGACTTTTATCACCTTCAATTTCAATTATTTTATTAAAAGCCTTAATCTTTTTTTTTACTAAAATTTTACCATTCATAAATTAAGTTAAAATTAATTAAATTTAAAGGAATCTCCAAAATAAGCATTTTTAGCTTCAATATCATTGATGAGATTTGAAGGTGTACCAATCGCAATTACTCCACCATTAGCAATTATTGCAGCAGTATCAACGCAACTTAGTAAATCTCTAGCTTGATGATCACATAGTATAATAGAAATTCTTTTTGTGCTCTGTAAATTGATAATAATTTTTTGAAGCATTTTTATAGTCATAACATCGAGTGCCGCAAAAGGTTCGTCTAACAAAAGTATTTTTGGATCTGAAATTAATGCTAGAGCTATAACTAACTTTTTCTTTTGACCACCTGATAATAAATTCGCTTTTATATCTATTACATTATTCAACTCAAATTGTGAAATTAAAGAATTTATTTTTTCCTCTCTCAAACTTTTATTTTCTAAAGTAATTTCTGATATTGCTTTTAGATTTTCATAAACTGTAAGATCATGAAAATAACCCCCACTTTGCGGCACAAAACCAATTTTAAATTTTAATGCCCTCTCATATATTGGAAATTTGTTTACATTGAAGGAATTGATTTTTATTGAGCCATAATCAGGTTTAATTAAACCAGTTATCAAGTTAAATATTGTTGATTTTCCAACTCCATTTGGTCCAAGTAATCCTAATATTTCACCGCTATTTAATTTTAAATTCAAGTTGTCTAAAATAATTTTTTTACCAAATTTAAAAGACAATTTTTCTAAGCTTAAAATTTCATTATTTTTCTTAAATGAGGTTATTCTAAATTTTTTTATATTTGACATTAATTTTTCGAGTTTATAATAACTTTTTGATCTATTTGATTCATAAATATATTAATTTGTTTTGAAATTAAGTCTAACTCAATATTATCAGCGGTTAAATTACCATTGATACCGTCATATTTTACATTACCATACAATTTAAGGTTATTATTTTCCAAATCTAAGTTCAAAATATCACCATAAATAACATTGTTTAAGTATCTAATTTCAATATTTTTTTTAAAGATCGTATTATAATTATTATTGTTATAAACTGCTTCATCGGATGTGACTATTACTTTAGTATTATTTTTGTCTGTAAAAATTGCTTTTACTTCAAGCATTTTTATTAGTTCTATACCATCTTTATAAAAAATTTCACTGGTTTTAGACGAAAGTTTATAATTATTATTTTTTTCAATATTTATCTCATATTCTAGATTTTGAATTAAATTATTATTAGATTCATCTGAAATTATTATTTTAGGTTCATTTTGTTCAGTTTTTTTCTCATCTTTTTCTATAAAATATTTATTATAAAAAACAAATATTAAAAAAATTAAGACTAACAGAAGAACAAACTGTATAATCTTCTTCATTTCAAATTTTTAAGAATATGGTGAATATGAATAACACCTATAGTTTTTGTTTTGTTATTTTTATCGTGAACGCAGACACTTGTGATCTTTCTTTTATTCATCTGATTGAGAATATCTGATATAAGTGAATTTTTTTCTACAGAATATGGTTTTTTTGTCATAACAGATTTTATTTTTAAATTAGTGATAGATTTTTTTTTCTGTAAAGATCTCTTTAGGTCACCATCTGTAAATATTCCTTTATTGAGACCATTATTATTTACTATAACCACAAAACCTAATTTTTTTTCTCTAACTATCTTTAACGCGTTTGTAATACTTTCATTTTCATTTACAAAAGGTATTTTATTTTTAGTCAACATTAAATCTGATGCTGTTTGTAATTTATTAGCTAGATTTCCAGATGGATGGAATTTTTTGAAATCTAGTTTGCTGAAATTTTTTAATTTCATTAAAGCTATTGAAAGTGCATCACCTAAAGATAATTGAGCAGTTGTGCTAGATGTTGGAACTATTCCAAAACCAGATTCTATTACGTTAGGAATTAACAATTTAATTTTTGCAGATTTATATAAATATGATCGCTTATTTGAAACAATACAAATTAAAGTTATGTTATTAGATTTGGCATATTTAATTATATTCTTTAATTCTTCAGTATTTCCAGAGTGACTAATTAATATTAAGATATCTCTCTTTGTAATTCTTCCTAAATCACCATGAGAACAATCACTTGCTGAAATTGTAAATGACGGTGTTCCAACAGATGATAAAGTTGCCGAAATTTTTGATGCAATTTTACCACTTTTACCAACTCCACAAATTATTACTTTTGATCTACATTTACTAATGACCTTTACAGCATTCTTAAATGAGTTATCTATCGAACTTTTTAATTTTTTTAATGCTTTGATTTGAAGGTCAATGACTTCTTTTCCTATATTTTTGATATCATTTGACATAATTAATTAATGAGACCAGATATCATCTTTAAATAAGGCTAAATCAAGATCAACTCTTATTTTTAAAAATTTTAAACAATCTTTATACAGTTCTATTCTATTTTCTCTTTCAAGAATTTTAACTAATTCACCATGAATTTTATGAAGATATATTACATCATTAGCACAATACTTTAATTGTGCTGAATTTAAATCACCTCCGAAGTCTGAGTTTTGAAATTGTTTACTGATATCAATATTTATAAATTCCTTAATTAATGTTTTTAAAGAATGATTATCTGAATATGATCTAGCTAATTTAGATGCGATTTTTGTGTCTAAAACATTATTTGTATTAGTTTTGAGATAAAATTTGATGTGAGCCATGTCAGCTCTACCATAATGAAATATTTTAGCTATTGATTTATCAGCCAATACTTTAATTAAATTCGGGGCATTATAATTTGATCTATCAAGCTGAATTATGTGCGCATCTGAATTACCCGTTGATATTTGTATAAGGCATAATGGATCTCTTCTTACATTTAACCCCATAAATTCGCTATCGACTCCTATTACGTTGCCTAATTTTATATCATCTGGTAAATCATCTTTGTGAAGTTTAATATCAATATTCATTTTTAAATATATATATATGAAACCTAAAAATTGTCTAATATTTGGTGGAAGTGGCCAAATAGGTAGACACTTAATAAGAAAATTAACAAAAAATAATATCAAAGTAACAGTAGTAACTAGAAATATTCATCAAAAAAGTTATATCATCAAAACCCAAGGAAATGCTGGGTATATAGATGTTGTTGAGGCAAATATTTATGATGAAAAAAAAATAACAGATTTATTTTCAAAATCAGATATTTGTATAAATTTAATAGGTATTTTATTTCAAAAAAAGAGGGGAAATACTTTTTATAATATTCATACACTATTTCCATCTTTACTCTCTAAATTGGCAAAAGAGTTTAAATTAAAAAACTTTATTCACCTATCTGCCCTAGGAATAAATGAGGCAATTGATAGCGATTATGCTAAAAGTAAATTAGAGGGGGAAAAAAATATTTTAAATAATTTTCCAATTGCAACTATTCTTAGACCCTCAATTGTTTATTCAGTGGATGATAATTTTACAACAAATTTCATGACTTTGTTAAATAGATTGCCAATTTTTCCTCTTTATTATTCTGGAAAAACAAAATTTACTCCCATTCATTGTTCAGATTTAACAGATATAATTTATGGTGTAATAACAAAAAATATTAATTCAAAAATAATTGAATGTGTTGGACCTGAAGTGATAGATTTTAAACAGATAATTGAAAGACTTTTAAATTTAATTGATAAAAAAAGATTTTTATTTCCTATGCCATTGCCAATTGCGACGTTAACAGCAAAGATATTTCAATTATTACCAAATCCTATATTGACAGAAGATCAATTAAGATTACTTAAATATGATAATATTTTATCAGGAAAATATAAAAGTAATTTTGAAATTGGGATACCGAGTAAAAAATATTTTAATGAAGAAGTAAAAAAGTATGCTTTTATGTGGAAGGAAGGTGGACAATTTTCAACAGAAAAATATTTAAATAATGAAAATTTAAAAACTTAATTAAGCCGATTGAATTTTTTTATCAATAAATTCAGGAATTTCTTCTTTGTCAGAAGCATCTTCTTTTTTACCTTTTGGCTGATAAGCATAAAGCAAATGTAATTTACAATATGAGAAGTCTTTTAAAGATGATCTTCCACAAAAGTAGAAATTCTTTTCATCTGGATGTCCTATAGGCCATTTACATGAATTTTCATCTAATTCCTCTAAATGTTTTGGGTTTTCTGGTTCAAAATCTTTTTCAATAATTAGAGATTTAAATTTGTTTCTTCTTCCCCTTCTAGATTGAATGTTACTCTTCTCAGTATTATGATCAAAATTTTTACTGGATGTAGCAGTTCTAGTTTTTATTTTGGCAGATAAATTCAGTCGATGAGCTTTACCAATTACAGCATTTCTGCTAATACCGCCTATAATTTCAGCGATTTGGCTGGCAGTATTTCCTTTTCCCCATAATTCTTTTAATTTTGAAACTTTTTCATCAGTCCAGCTCATATATCAACATATTGTAGTTATTTTTAAATAAAACACAATATAGTGCTATAAAACCTTATTAAACAAGATATTTTTAATACTTATTAACAATTTAAAGTATAGTTGAAAAATATTTTCAATCGAAAATTGAATCTATTTTATTTAATTTTCATTAATTTAGTAATACTAAATTTTAATATGAGTTTTCTTGCAAAAAATTACAATCGAAAAAAAATTGCTTTCAGCAAAGGCAAGGGAAGTTTTTTAACTTCTGTCCAAGGAAAAAAATATTTAGATTTTGTTCAAGGTATTGCTGTAAACTCTTTAGGACACGCTCATCCTGATCTAATTAAAACTTTGACCCACCAATCTAAAAAAATTTGGCATGTATCTAACGCATTTTTAATTCCTGAGGGAGAAAAATTAGCAAAAAAAATTGTACAAAAAACGTTTGCTGATTATGTAATGTTTCAAAATAGTGGTGCTGAAGCTACTGAAGCTGCAATTAAAGTTGCAAGAAGATATTTTTATTCAATAGGTAGACCGAATAAAAATAGAGTTTTATGTATTAAAAATTCATTTCATGGACGAACAATTGCTGCAATTTATGCAAGTGGATCAAAAAAAATGACTGAGGGTTTTGGACCTAAAGTCAATGGTTTTGATCATTTTGATTTTGGCGACCATAAATCTCTAAAAAAAATGATTAATAAGAATACAGCTGCTATCATGGTGGAGCCAATAATGGGAGAAGGTGGAATAAAAGTTATCCCTGATTGGTGTTTAAAAGGTCTGAGAAAACTCTGTGATAAAAAAAATGTTTTATTAATTTTTGATGAAGTTCAATGTGGAATAGGTAGAACTGGAGATTTTTTTGCTTTTGAAAAATCAAAAGTAAAACCTGATATTGTGCCTATTGCAAAAGGAATCGGAGGTGGTTTTCCAATTGGTGCGGTGCTAATGAGTAAAAAGGTTGCATCTGGAATGACAGCAGGATCTCATGGTTCTACTTTTGGAGGAAATCCGCTTGCAATGCAAATAGGAAACACAGTTTTTGATATAATTTCTAAAAAAATTTTTTTAAATAATATAAAAAAAAATTCTAGATATTTCTTAAATGAATTAGATAAGATAAAAAAAAAGTACCCTAATATTATTAAAGAGATTAGAGGAAGAGGTTTTTTAATTGGATTACAATTACATAAAGATCAAACGAACTTTATCAAAAGATTAATGGATAATAGATTATTAACAATAAGAGCAGCAGAAAATGTAATAAGAATACTGCCACCTTTAAATGTCAAAAAATCAGAACTTGATTTAGCTTTAAAAATAATAAAAAAAGTTTGTTCTCATTACTAATTATATGAACCATTTTATTAACCTTAAAGATATTCCAGCAATTGATCTTAGAAAAATATTAGTTGATGCAAAGAGAAGAAAATTAAAAAGATCTAGATTAAATACTTTACAACCTGATAGAGATGTTCCTTTGAAGGGAAAATTATTAATTCAAATGTTTGAAAAATCTAGCTTAAGAACAAGACTAAGCTTTTATTTAGCCATAAAACAATTGGGTGGTGGAACAATTACACTAAGGTCAAATGAATTACATTTAGGTGAAGGCGGTGAGTCTTTAGAAGATACAGCAAAAATTTTATCTACTTATGCTGATGGTTTTATGCTTCGAACAGATAGTGATAAAAAAGCTGAAAAATTTAAAAAATATTTAACAATTCCAATAATTAATGGTTTGTCACCTTCATCCCATCCCACTCAAGTATTATCAGATGTTTTTACAGTTGAGGAAATTAAGAAAAAACCAATCTCAAAACTAAATATCTCTTGGATAGGTGATTCAAATAATGTTCTAAATAGTTTAATTGCTGCATCAGTAAAATTTTCATTTAAATTAAATATTGGATGTCCTAAAAAGTATGAACCAAAAAAATTTGTTTTAGATTGGGCTAAAAATCATAATAAGAATATATTTATTTTTAATGACGCAAAAAAAGCGGTAAAAAATGCAGATGTAATATTTTCTGACAAAGTTATATCTCTTAATGATAAAGTTGATAGAAAAAAAAAAATTAATGATTTTAAAAAATTTACAGTTAAAAAAAAATTAGTGAGTTATGCAAAAAAAAATTGTATTTTTTTACATTGTTTACCTAGAGGACCAGAGGTAGATGACGTTGTATTTAAAAGCAAGAATTCAAAAGTTTGGTTACAGGCACTTAACAGGGTTCATGTGCAAAAAAGTATCTTATTATATTGTCTTGGAAAATTACGGTAAAGTAAGTGGCTTATCTGAATTTTGATTTAGGTATTTAATTACTGAAGCTCTATCCTCTTCTTTTCTCAATCCAGCAAACGCCATTTTAGTTCCTTTAATCCATTTGGCTGGTTTTAATAAGTAGCCATTTAGTTCTTCAACTGTCCACTCTTTATTATACTCTGAAAGAGCTTTTGAGTACTTATAATCGCTTATAGAGCCAACCTGTCTACCAACAACATTGTATAATGCTGGTCCAATATTATTTTTACCATCTTTTACAATTGAATGACAAGCAGCACATTTTTTAAAAACTTTTTCTCCTCTAGCAATATTTCCCAATGCCATTAATGCTGAAACATCTATTTCTTTTTCAGATTTATCAGATGTTGGTTGAGCTATTGCTGTGGAAACTTGTTCTACTTCTACAACATAACCTGGTGTTTTAGGCTTATCTACATGAAATATTACATCTGAAAGTTTGCCGATACCAATAACTAGCAACGCAACTAAAAGAATTGCAGCTACAATTTTATTAATTTCAAATGAGTCCATTTTTTTGATAAATTATAGGAGAACCTATAGCATTAAAATTTGAAAATTCCTTATATTTTACTGTACAATTTTGCCCCTCTTTATAATCTAATTAAATATAAAAGCTATGCAAACTCTTATAATAATTCCATCTAGAATGTCAGCAGCTAGATTGCCAGGTAAACCTTTACTTAAAATTAATGGTAAATCTATAATTTCTCATGTTTTTAAAAGAGCTGAGAGTGCTGAAATTGGAGAAGTGGTAGTGGCTACAGAGGATCAAGAAATAGTAGATGATGTTAAAAATAATGGTGGAAATGCAATTTTAACTTCCAGAGACCATCAAACTGGGACAGACAGAATATTTGAAGCATTAAACATATTAAATAAAAAGGGTATTGATTTCATAATGAATATTCAAGGAGATGAACCAGATATAGATACAAATGATATTAAACTTTTAGATGCTAAGATGAAATCAAATAAATCAAAAATTGGTACTTTAGCAGCTCATATCCGTGATAATGGAATGTATGAAAATAGAAATGTAGTTAAAGTTAAAATTAAAAGTCCACTAATCAAAGGCTCTTTTCCAGTAGCAGAAAATTTTATGAGAATTCTCAAAAATCAAGAAAAGAAAAATGTTTACCATCACATTGGTGTTTATTGCTATGAAATTCAAACTTTGAAAAAATTTGTTACATTCAGGCAGTCCAAAAATGAAATTGAAAATAAATTAGAACAGTTAAGAGCTTTAGACAATGGTATAGATATCAATGTAGCTCTTGCTAGAAAGTCACCCATTGGGGTTGACACTAAAGAAGATTTTATGGCTATAAAAAAAATTATGAAATATAAATAAATATGAGTAAAATTTATTTTCAAGGAACATACGGTGCATATTCCCACTTAGCGTCCATCTCGATAGACCCTAATGCAGAAGTTTTTCCGTGTAAAACATTCGATGAATGTTTCCTAAAAGCCTCTAGTGAAAAAAATTCTAAGATAGTAATTCCAGAATCAAATAGAATTACTGGAAACATAGGAATTGAATATTTAATTTTTAAATATCGTTTAAATATTTATTCTGAATATTTTCAGAAAATAGAACATAATTTATTAGGTCTTCCAGGATCTAAAATAGATGATATTAAAAATGTATTTTCACATGCTCAGGCGTTATCTCAATGTTCTAAATTTATAAAAAAAAATAATCTTATTGAACATGTTAGAGCTGATACAGCAGGTTCTGCAGAAATGATTTCAAAAAATAAAAAAAAAGATGAAGCTGCAATAGCTTCAACTCTAAGTGCAAAAACCTATGGACTAGAAATAATTAAAAAAAATATTGAAAATGAATCTGGAAATTTAACAAGATTTTTAGTTATGGGTAAGGATTTAAAACAGCCAGAATTTACAAATAAAAAATATATAACATCTTTTTTATTTAAGCTAAAAAGTAAACCAGCAGCACTTTATCAATCTTTAGGTGGTTTCGCTATAAATGGTGTAAATTTAACTAAATTACAAAGTTACCCAGAGAAAAATTCTTTCGACTCTTTCTTTTTTTTGTGTGATCTTGATGGGCATATTGAAGATAAAAAAGTTCAGAAATCACTTGAGGAGCTTGGTTTGCACTGCCAAGATTTTCATGTTCTAGGTGTTTTTGAAGCAGATCCTATAAGGGAAAAAAAATTATAATCTTTTATTGTAGATTAGAAAACAATACTGCTATAATAGTTTTGGAGGCTAGAGGTGGATGCTGCTTGAACCCGATCAGATCTTAAC
>MDTE01073606.1_pt1 | contig 16765 bp, 11 predicted proteins | sample 811231 | NCBI WGS metagenome assembly MDTE01 (sample SAMN05326651, study PRJNA326480) | marine metagenome | isolation source: seawater | place: Indian Ocean: Red Sea | collected 2010
CAGCTGTCAATGTTGTCTTACCATGATCAACATGGCCGATAGTTCCAACGTTACAGTGCGGCTTTGTACGCTCAAATTTTTCTTTAGACATAGTCTTTCCTCAACAATTTATTCCGATCGTTTATCTTTTAGTATCTATGACGCGTATTTCTCACGAACCTCCTCGGCTACAGCTGATGGCACTTGCTGGTAGTGCTCGAATTCCATTGTAAATTGAGCTCTACCTTGGCTTAAAGACCGAAGAGTATTAACATAACCAAACATATTTGCTAGTGGGACTGAAGCCTTTATAACTTGAGCATTAGCACGCTGCTCCATTCCTGCGACTTGTCCTCGGCGTGAATTAAGATCACCTATTACGTCACCCATATAGTCCTCAGGAGTAACAACCTCGACTTTCATCATTGGCTCTAATAAAACAGGCTTACCTTTTGGTGCCACTTCCCTATAAGCGGCTCGGCCAGCTATTTCAAATGCCATTGAGCTAGAATCTACATCGTGAGAAGCACCATCCACCAAAGTGACTTTAAAATCAATCATAGGAAAACCAGCAACTACTCCTGTTTGCCGCATAGCTTCAATACCTTTTTCAACAGAAGGTATAAACTCTCGAGGGACAGAACCTCCAACAACTTTACTCTCAAATTGAAAACCTGAACCGGGCTCCAAAGGTTCTGCTATAATTTTAACTCTGGCAAATTGCCCCGAACCTCCAGTTTGTTTTTTATGCGTATAGTCAACTTCTGCTGTTTGTTTAATAGTTTCCCTATAAGCAACCTGTGGCTGCCCTACATTTGCACCAACCTTAAACTCCCTTTGAAGCCGATCTACTATGATTTCAAGATGTAATTCCCCCATCCCACTTATAACTGTTTGGCCACTCTCTTGGTCAGTAGCAACACGAAAGGAAGGATCTTCTTGTGCCAAACGGGCAAGTGCCAATCCAAGTTTATCTTGGTCAGCTTTAGTCTTAGCCTCAACTGCAACCTCGATAACTGGGTCAGGAAACTCCATACGCTCTAATATAACCGGACTTGAGGAAACGCATAAAGTTTCACCTGTCGTAGTATCCTTTAATCCAGCTATTGCAACTATATCTCCAGCACGAGCCTCATCTATATCTTCTCGAGAATTTGAATGCATTAATAGCATACGGCCAACTCGTTGTTTTTGATCTTTTACACTATTTAAGACTTGTGTACCAGCCTGTAATACACCTGAATAAATACGTACAAACGTAAGCGAACCAACAAATGGATCCGTTGCAACCTTAAAAGCAAGAGCAGAAAAAGGTTCATCATCATTACTGTTACGAACAACAGTATTATCATCTTTTCCTGGAATCACGCCATTTATAGGCGGAACTTCTGTCGGTGAGGGTAAATAGTCTACTACAGCATCTAAAAGTGGCTGAACGCCTTTATTTTTAAAAGCAGATCCATTGAGAACTGGCACTATATCTCCACCAATAGTACCCTTGCGTATACAATCTTTAAGAGTAGCTGGCCCTATGTCAAGACCTTCTAAAAAGGCCTCCATAGCTTCATCATCGTACTCAACAGCAGCCTCAATGAGTTTAGAACGCCATTCTTCCGCCTGCTCGGTGTAATCAGCAGGTATATCAACAATCTCAAATTCTGCACCAAGGGTTTCCGCTTTCCATACGATGGCCTTTTTCTCTATTAAATCAATTATACCATCATAATTTGACTCAGAGCCTAGCGGTAAGTTTACAACTACTGGCGTTGCACCAAGCCTGTCTACGATCATCTCCACGCATCTAAAAAAGTCGGCACCCACCCTGTCCATCTTATTAACAAAACATATCCTAGGGACTTCATACTTATCCGCTTGACGCCAAACTGTCTCTGATTGAGGCTCAACTCCTGCAACGCTGTCAAAAACAGCTACAGCACCGTCAAGCACACGAAGGCTACGCTCTACCTCAATAGTAAAGTCTACGTGTCCAGGTGTATCGATTATGTTAATACGATGGTCATTCCAAAAACAGGTTGTTGCTGCCGAGGTTATCGTTATTCCTCGCTCCTGCTCTTGCTCCATCCAGTCCATAGTCGCACTTCCCTCGTGAACTTCGCCAATTTTATAAGATTTACCTGTGTAATATAGGACCCTCTCAGTAGTTGTCGTTTTGCCAGCATCTATGTGGGCCATAATGCCAATGTTTCTATAACTTTCTAATGGAGTTGTACGTGCCATGATAATAATCCCAGAATTGCTCTACCAACGGTAGTGCGAAAAGGCTTTATTTGCCTCTGCCATCTTATGAGTGTCTTCTCTTTTTTTAACAGCCACCCCGCGGCTATTCACGGCGTCTAATAGTTCACCAGATAATCTCTCTACCATTGTATTTTCACCGCGAGCTCTAGCAGCTCCTATAAGCCAGCGAATAGCGAGGGCTTGCCTACGATCAGACCTAACCTCCACGGGAACTTGATAAGTAGCCCCACCTACTCTTCGCGAACGGACCTCAACGGCTGGCTTAACATTCTCCAAAGCCTCATGGAATAATGCTAGAGGTTCCTGTCCTGTTTTAGACTTAATATTTTCAAAAGCTCCATAGACTATGGATTCTGCAGAAGATTTTTTACCGTCCTGCATGAGACAGTTCATAAATTTAGCAACTACGAGGTCTCCAAACTGAGGGTCTGGGTTCACAGTTCTCTTTTCTGCTGCACGACGACGAGACAAAATACAATCCTCCAGTTACTTTGGTCGTTTAGCGCCATATTTTGATCGGCGCTGTCTTCGGCTTTCGATGCCTTGAGTGTCTAATGTTCCTCGAATAATATGGTATCGAACACCTGGTAAATCCTTAACACGGCCACCCCGTATCATAACAACAGAATGTTCCTGAAGGTTATGGCCTTCTCCGGGAATATAGCTTGTGACCTCAAAACTATTAGTCAAACGAACTCTTGCTACTTTTCTTAAAGCAGAATTAGGTTTCTTTGGTGTTGTAGTATATACACGTGTGCAAACCCCTCGTTTCTGAGGGCATCCTTGTAGTGCAGGCACTTTGTTACGCTGCAAGGGTGCTTTACGTGGCTTACGTATTAACTGGTTTATAGTAGGCATCTGTTTACCACTTTATTCCTTAAACATTTAGAAACAGGGAGCATAACATCAGTTATACGCCCATAGAAAAATAGAGAAGTAAACTAGGTTCACTTCCCTTGGGTCATTTCGCCGACCCCAAGCATAATAAGTCCTGTTCTTCTAGAGCTTGAATCTATACTCTTATTCAGGCGCGCATACTAGTTAGACCTTTAGCCCCCGTCAAGCAACAATAGTAATTGAATAAAATATATTTGCCTAATAAATCCAATAGATTCCTACTTTTGACGAAAACACTTACTCACAAACAGTTATCACTCTATTTGGGGGATAAACTATCATCTAAATTTTCTTCCGCTATAGATATTTCTCCAACTTCTGGAGCTAACTCTTTAGCTGTTTCAGCTCCCTCTTGCTTTGCTTTTATTAGTTCATTTTCAACTTCTCGCTGAATCTGACTCATCATCTGTCCTGTTCCTGCAGGAATTAATCTGCCAACAATAACATTTTCTTTTAAACCAACTAAACGATCTGCTTTACCAGCTACAGCGGCCTCTGTAAGAACCCGTGTCGTCTCTTGAAAAGATGCAGCAGATACAAATGATCTAGTTTGCAGCGAAGCTTTCGTAATACCTTGTAATACAGGGATAGATCGGGCCAAGACTAGACCTTCATCAGACGCCCGCTCATTTACCTCTCGGAACTCAACCCTATCGACTTGCTCGCCTATCAAGAAAGTTGTCTCGCCTGGATCTATAATTTCAACTTTCTGCATCATCTGACGACAAATTACCTCAATATGTTTATCATTGATCTTAACACCTTGCAGCCGGTAAACATCTTGGATTTCGTTTACTATATATACTGCAAGTGCCTCTACTCCCATTACTCTGAGAATATCATGTGGTGCAGGATTTCCATCCATTAACGGATCACCACGCATGACATAATCTCCCTCATGAACACTTATATGTTTGCCTTTAGGAATAAAATATTCCATTGGCTCAAGTTCTTCATTTTCTGGTACAACTATGATCCTACGTTTTGACTTATAATCCTTACCAAATTCTACATGCCCATTAATGTCTGATATAATTGCATGATCCTTTGGTTTTCGGGCTTCAAAAAGTTCCGCAACCCTTGGCAGACCACCCGTTATATCACGAGTTTTACTTGATTCTTTAGGTATTCGGGCAAGGATATCACCTGCGTGCACTACATCTCCATGATTTACAGAAAGAATGGCATCTACAGAGAGAAAGTATTGAGCTTCTCTTCCATTTGCTAGTTGCATCACATCACCTTGTTTATCTACTAACACCACCCTTGGCTTGAGGTCAGATCCTCTTGCTTGTTGTCGCCAGTCAACGACGACACGGTTCGAAACACCGGTCTGCTCATCAACTATCTCTCTAAATGAAAGGCCCTCAACCATGTCAACAAAATTAACAGTGCCGGGGCATTCAGAAACTATCGGTAAAGTAAATGGATCCCATGTTGCAAGGGTTTCTCCTTTTTCCACCTGATCACTATCATTGATGAATAATTTTGCTCCATATGGAATTCTATGACGAGCTCTCTCTCCACCACGTTCATTTCGCAAAACAATTTCTGTATTTCGGCTCATCACAATATTAGTTCCTGAGCTGTCTTCAACAACACTTTGATTTTCAAGAGAAACTTTGGCATCTACTGAAGCTTCAACACTTGACTGCTCTGCTCCCCGCTGTGCTGCTCCACCTATATGAAATGTCCTCATCGTAAGTTGAGTGCCAGGCTCACCAATTGACTGGGCGGCAATTACCCCAACAGCTTCACCTTGATTCACTATTGTTCCTCTTGCTAGATCCCTGCCATAACACAGAACACACACACCATCTTTAGCTTGACAAGTCAAAACTGATCTAATCTTTACTGAGTCAACACCAGCGTTATCAATCTTTTCAATGTCGGCTTCTTCTATCATTGAATTTTTTTCGACTATCACATCACCACTTACGCTATCAATAATGGGCTCATGGGCAAATCTTCCCAGTATACGTTCTCCAAGATTCTCAATGATCTCACCGCCCTCAATTACAGCTTTAACTGTAATACCTTCTTCAGTTGAACAGTCATATTCATTAACGATGCAGTCTTGAGCCACATCTACTAGTCTTCGTGTTAAATAACCGGAGTTTGCTGTTTTCAGAGCGGTATCAGCTAATCCTTTTCTCGCTCCATGAGTAGAATTAAAGTATTCCAAAACAGTTAACCCTTCTTTAAAATTTGAAGTAATAGGAGTTTCAATGATCTCACCAGATGGTTTGGCCATTAACCCACGCATTCCGGCTAATTGTTTCATTTGTGCTTCTGAACCTCGTGCCCCAGAATGTGCCATCATATAAATAGAGTTAAAAGCTCCACCACTTCTATTATCTGCTTCTTCAGTCTGCATACCATCCATCATAGCCCTTGCTATACGATCTGTACATTGGGACCAAGCATCTATAACTTTATTATATTTTTCTCCTTGAGTTATTAACCCATCTGCATATTGTTGCTCGTATTGTTTAACTAAATCAGTAGTAGTTGAAACCATTTCATACTTCTCAGGTGGAATAATCATATCATCCTTACCAAATGATATTCCTGCCCTAGTCGCATTCTTAAAGCCCATATTCATGACTCGATCAGCAAAGATTACTGTTTCTTTTTGACCACAATTCCGATAAACCGCATCAAAAACCATAGTCAATTCACGCTTGGTCAATAACTTGTTAATCATATCAAAAGATAAAGCTGGATGTTGAGGTAAAACCTGGCTTAAAAGCATTCGCCCTGGTGTTGTTTCAGCACGCTGTGAAACATTCTCACCGTTTTCATCTAATCGGTCTATCCTGCAGATAATTTTTGCGTGAAGAGAAACTACACCGTCATCTAGTGCTTTCTCAAGTTCGCCAAAGTCAGCAAATGCCATACCTTCTCCAGGTTCACCTTCACGTGTATAAGTCAAATAATATATGCCTAATACAATATCTTGGCTGGGTACGATTATTGGCTTACCATTTGCTGGACTCAAAATATTATTGGTAGACATCATTAAAACACGTGCCTCTAGCTGTGCCTCCGGAGATAAAGGTACATGTACGGCCATTTGGTCACCATCAAAGTCGGCATTAAAAGCTGCACAGACTAATGGGTGTAATTGAATAGCCTTACCCTCGACTAAGGTAGGCTCAAACCCTTGAATACCAAGCCTATGCAGGGTAGGTGCTCTATTTAATAATACAGGGTGTTCCCTAATCACTTCTTCAAGAATATCCCAAACTTCAGGTCGCTCTTTCTCAACCATTCTTTTGGCAGCTTTAAGAGTAGTTGCCATTCCATACATTTCTAGTTTTGAATATATAAAAGGCTTAAATAACTCTAATGCCATTTTTTTAGGTAATCCGCATTGATGTAAAAGCAAATCGGGGCCAACAACAATCACCGATCTTCCAGAATAATCAACACGTTTTCCTAAAAGATTCTGCCGGAAGCGGCCTTGCTTACCCTTAAGCATATCAGACAAAGACTTCAATGGTCTTTTGTTTGCACCGGTAATAACTCGCCCCCTTCTACCATTATCAAAAAGAGCGTCCACAGATTCTTGCAGCATTCGCTTTTCATTTCTAACAATAATATCAGGTGCACGTAATTCTATTAGACGTTTAAGACGATTATTTCTATTAATTACTCTACGGTAGAGATCATTAAGATCAGAAGTTGCAAATCGACCTCCATCTAAGGGAACAAGTGGCCTTAATTCTGGTGGAATTACAGGAACTACTTCAAGAATCATCCACTCAGGTAGGTTTCCTGAAGACAGAATTGATTCAATGAGCTTCAATCGCTTAACAAGTTTTTTTCTTTTTGCTTCAGAATTAGTATCTACAAGTTCTTCCCTTAAAGAAACTTTGTCTTCTTCAAGGTTCAAACGAGAGAGCATTGATTTTAGCGCTTCAGCACCAATTTGTGCTGTAAATCTATCTTGACCATATTCATCTTGTGCTATTCTATATTGCTCTTCATTAAGTAACTGTTTGTCTTTCAAGGGCGTAAGACCAGGCTCTGTAACAACATAATTTTCAAAATAAAGAACACGCTCCATATCCTTTAGTGTCATATCCAATAACAACCCGACCCGAGAAGGAACAGACTTCATGAACCAAATATGAGCAACGGGGGAGGCGAGCTCAATATGACCCATTCTTTCTCGACGTACCTTAGATTGAATAACCTCAACGCCACATTTTTCACATACAACACCGCGAAACTTCATTCTTTTGTATTTACCACAAAGACACTCATAGTCCTTTATTGGGCCGAAAATCCTTGCACAAAACAGGCCATCACGCTCAGGTTTAAAAGTCCTATAGTTTATTGTCTCAGGCTTTTTGATTTCACCATAAGACCAAGAACGGATTTTATCAGGTGATGCAATTGAGATTCGAATTTGATCGAATCTTTGAGTGTTAGCAGCTGGACCAAAGAGATTCATCAATTCACTCATTTAGACTTCTCCAAAATAATTTTTAGCTGTTTTAGCTACACTCTGAGAACATCTCAAAGTTACGCGACTAAGTTTTAAAAGTTCTAAGTATCAATCTTAAGATCAACGTCGATGCCCAAGGCCTGTATTTCCTTGACTAAAACATTGAAAGATTCAGGTATCCCGGCTTCAAAATTTTGGTCGCCACGAACTACAGACTCATAAACTTTAGTTCGCCCAGATACATCATCAGATTTTACAGTTAACATTTCCTGTAAGGTATAGGCTGCTCCATATGCTTGTAGAGCCCAGACCTCCATCTCACCAAATCGCTGCCCTCCAAATTGAGCCTTACCTCCTAGAGGCTGCTGGGTAACTAAGCTATAAGGACCAATAGAACGAGCATGGATTTTATCGTCAACAAGATGGTGAAGCTTTAGCATATAAATATAGCCCACAGTAATCTTTCTATCAAAAGGTTCTCCAGTTTGACCATTTATTAATGTTACCTGGCCTGAACCATCAAGGCCTGCATGTTTCAACATTTCCACTATATCGGATTCTTGAGCTCCATCAAAAACAGGGGTTGCCATTGGAACACCCCCTCTAAGACTGTCAGCAAAGTCAATTAAATCATCTTGAGACATTGATGAAACAGGACTTTTTGTCGCCCGACCTGAATCATTATAAACCTCTCCTAAGAAGTTCCTCATTAGCTCAACAGACTCACCACCACGCACTGCATCACTCATATCTCCGATCTGCCGGCCGAGCCCATGACTAGCCCAACCCAAGTGAGTTTCTAGAATTTGGCCTACATTCATACGAGAAGGCACGCCTAATGGATTCAGAACTACATCTAATGTAGTTCCGTCCTCTAGATGAGGCATATCTTCAATAGGAACAATACGTGAGATAACTCCCTTATTTCCATGACGACCAGCCATTTTATCACCAGGCTGCAGTTTACGCTTAACTGCGACAAAAACCTTAACCATTTTTAAAACTCCTGGCGGTAACTCATCTCCACGTTGCAGCTTCTCAACTTTGCTTTCAAAGCGTGCTTGGATTCGAGCAGAATTTTCATCATACTCTTTTTTTAATTTTTCCACCTGGGTAATAACATCACTGTTTTTCATTACTAACTGCCACAACTGTCCCTTAGTGAGACCGTCGAGATTTTCCTGAGTAATTTTTACATTACTTGGGAAATTATTAGGCCCGTCAACTGCAACCTTACCCAAAAGTAATGATTCTAGACGAGCATATATATTCCTCTCAATAATTGCCTGCTCATCATTTCGATCTTTAGCTAAACGATCTATTTCATCAGTTTCAATTGTAAGAGCACGTTCATCTTTCTCCACACCACGTCTATTGAATACACGAACTTCAACCACGGTTCCGGCTACACCTGGAGGAAGGCGTAGACTTGTGTCTCTTACATCAGATGCTTTCTCACCGAATATTGCTCTTAAAAGTTTTTCCTCAGGAGTCATTGGACTCTCACCTTTTGGAGTAATTTTTCCAACAAGGATATCTCCAGGCTCCACCTCTGCACCTATATATACAATACCTGCCTCATCTAAATTTCCAAGTCCCTCCTCACCCACATTCGGGATATCTCTTGTTATTTCTTCTTGTCCAAGTTTAGTGTCCCGAGCCATGACCTCAAATTCTTCAATATGGATAGAGGTAAATACATCATCTTTAACTAAACGTTCAGAAATTAGGATAGAATCTTCAAAGTTATAGCCGTTCCAGGGCATAAATCCGACTAGTATATTCCTGCCTAAAGCTAATTCTCCACGATCTGTACTTGGCCCGTCTGCAATAATGTCTCCGGCAGTCACTTTTTGTCCAACCTTCACCAGAGGCCTTTGATTAACGCACGTATTTTGGTTAGATCGCTGGTACTTTAGAAGATTATATATATCAACCCCCCCTGATGTAGTACCTCCATCTCCATCATCGTCCGATTTAACTACTATTCTAGTACCATCGATCTGTTCTATAACACCTGACCTATTCGCAACTATCGCAACACCAGAATCCCTTGCAACTATCTCTTCCATTCCTGTGCCTACCAAGGGTGCTTCAGCTCTAACCAATGGAACAGCTTGTCTTTGCATGTTTGAGCCCATTAGGGCACGATTAGCATCATCATTTTCTAAAAAAGGAATTAGAGCTGAAGCCACTGAAACAAGTTGTTTTGGTGATACATCCATAAATTCAATTTGCTCAGGAGCCGACATAACAAAGTCTCCATTAAGACGGCAGCTAACTAAACTCTCAGTAAAATTTCCGCCATCGTCGGTAGGAGCATTTGCTTGGGCAATTGTATACTTACCCTCTTCCATAGCCGATAAATAAACTACATTGTTTGTAAGTATTCCTCTTTCAACTTTTCGATAAGGACTTTCTATAAACCCATATTGATTTACTCGTGCATATGTAGCTAAGCTATTAATCAGACCAATATTTGGTCCCTCGGGTGTTTCGATGGGGCAAATTCGACCATAATGGGAGGTATGAACATCTCTTACCTCAAAACCTGCTCTTTCTCTTGTTAGCCCGCCTGGCCCTAGTGCTGACAATCGTCTTTTATGTGTAATCTCAGAAAGTGGGTTTGTTTGATCCATAAATTGTGACAATTGTGAAGAACCAAAGAACTCTCGCACTGCAGCTGCTGCAGGCTTAGCATTAATAAGGTCATGGGGCATAACAGTATCAATCTCTATTGAGCTCATTCGCTCTCGTATTGCCCGTTCCATACGCAGTAATCCCACACGATATTGATTCATCATCAGCTCACCTACAGACCTGACTCGCCTATTTCCAAGGTGATCAATATCATCAATTTCACCATGACCATCTTTAAGTTCGACTAATGTCCGAACGACATTCATAATATCTTTACGTCTGAGAACACGAACAGTATCCTCTCCTTCAATTCCCAGCCGCATACTCATTTTAACTCTGCCAACCGATGACAAATCATACCTCTCAGAGCCCAAAAGAGTTACATCTTTAGACTTTATCCACACTGGCTCAGTAATACCTTCAGGACAACTTTCAGCTGGAATTATGACCCTCAGATTTTCACCCTCGTTATCAAGGACCCATAACTCATCAACTTCACTGTTATACAAAGTACCGTTAGAATCATTTTCTCCGGGAGGAGAGGAGTAATATTCTAAATTCTCTGAAGCCAACCGGGCACGTGCAAAAAATAATTCGTGGAAAAGTTTTTCTGCAGTTTCAAGGGTTGGAGGCTCTCCGGGTCTCATTACCTTATATATTTCAGTTAGAGCTTCTTCCCTACTTGAACTTTTATCGGCTACTAATGTATTACGGATATACGCGCCAACATTAATATGGTCTATAGCTAAAGTTGAAATATGTTTGATATTTGCATTATTTAATTCTTCCAGCCCATCTTCTGTAATCTCGTCACCCGCTTCAAAATAAATTTCTCCAGTGTCTTCATTAATTACATCATCAGAAACATATTGTCCCACTATGGATTCTTCTTTGATTAACTGATGTGTAGTTCCAGCAGCCTGCAACTTGTCGATTACCCGCTGGGTAATTCTCCTACCAGCATTGACAACAACCTTTTTGCTATCTGCATCAATGAGATCCCAAAGTATCTTGGTACCGCGCATTTGCTCGAAAGATAATTTAGTTACCCAGCCATCTGATTTATGTTCATAAGTGTTAGACTTGTAAAAATATTTAAATATATCCTGAGTATCCATCCCAACAGCACGTAATAAAACAGTCACGGGCAATTTCCGTCTTCTGTCAATTCGCACAAATACTAAATCTTTTGCATCAAACTCAAAGTCTAACCAAGAACCTCTATATGGAATTATCCTAGCGGTATATAAATACTTACCTGAACTGTGAGTCTTGCCCCTATCATGGTCAAAGAATACGCCTGGTGATCGGTGCATTTGCGAAACTACGACCCTCTCTGTCCCATTGACGATGAATGTTCCGTTATCCGTCATTAAGGGCATATCACCCATATAAACATCTTGTTCTTTGATGTCCCTTATTGATTTTAAACCTGACTCCTCGTCTACATCTGATACTACGAGCTGAAGAGTTACCTTTAAAGGAGCTCCATACGTAATGCCTCTTTGCCTACATTCTTCGACATCATATTTTGGCGGCTCAAACTCATAATTAACAAATTCTAGCGAAGCAGTATCAGAGAAATCTTTTATAGGAAAAACAGATTTAAATACTTCTTCTAAACCATGCTCATCTCTCTGATCCGGAGCAAGGTCCTGCTGAAGAAAATGTTCATAGGATGTCTTCTGCACCTCAATAAGGTTGGGCATAGAAGAAACCTCAGGAATCTTTCCAAAGCTTTTACGCAGCCTGCGGAAACCCATGTATGACTGTGGCATAACATTCTCGCCTTTATTTACAGTTAAAACCGCTTGTAATAAATGAGGTATTACCGCCTAAAAAGCATGCTAGACCTCATCCAACATACCCAACAGGACTGAAGTGCTCCTTCCAAAATCTTGCTAAAAACAATGGATATAATTTATATCCCTGCTCTGAACATTATTTTAAGGCTCACTGCCCGAGGGTTAACCTAAAATTATTTAACTTCTACGGTTGCACCCGCGCCTTCTAACTGTTCTTTGATTTTATCCGCGTCTTCTCTAGACACGCCTTCCTTAACTGCCTTTGGAGCAGCCTCTACAAGATCCTTAGCTTCTTTCAAGCCAAGACCAGTAACGGCTCTTACTTCCTTAATGACGTTAATTTTCTTATCGCCAATAGCTGAAAGAATAACATCAAACTCATCCTTTTGCTCCGCAGGAGCTTCTCCACCCCCGGCAGGTGCTGCTGCAGCTACAGCTACAGGTGCTGCTGCTGAAACTCCCCATTTTTCCTCAAGCATTTTTGCAAGCTCAGCCGCTTCAATAACAGTTAAACTTGAAAGTTCATCTACGATTTTGGCCACATCAGCCATGACTTTATTCTCCTCAATATCTTAAAATTTTAAATATAACTTCTTTTTTTAGTCTAACCTGTATTCTCTTTAGCAGAATATGCACCAACCACCCGTGCTAGTTGGCTAGATGGTGCCTGTAAAACGCCCGCAACCTTGGTAGCAGGCGCCTGTAAAACACCAATTAATTTTCCACGAATTTCATCTAGTGATGGCAGTTCTGCTAAACTCTTAATACCATTTTTATCCAATAGTTTAGATCCTAAAGCACCACCGATGATGATTAATTTCTCATTTTCTTTTGAATAATTTACAGCTACCTTTGCTGCTGCAACTGGATCTTCTGAAAACGCAACTGCAACAGGCCCACTGAACATTTCTTCTATCGGACTATATTGCGTACCTTTGAGTGCGAGCTTTGCAAGACTATTCTTTGCCACTTGAAAAGATGCTCCAGAATCTTTCATTTGCCTTCTAAGTTCAGAGGCCTCAGCTACTGTTAATCCAGAATAATGCGTTACCACAATAAGATTCGCATTGTTAAAAACATTATTAAGATTAGTAACAGCCTGAGTTTTTTCTTGACGATTCATTGCTTTCAAGCCTTCCAATTATAGTATTTTGGATAATTATCAAAGCAATAAAACAAAGTATTCTTTATGGGAATTAAATTCCCATCACAAAAAATACTCCCAAAAGGCCCTAGATATGGACGGTTATATTTCATATTTTAAACTCCTGTCTTGGCAGGCGGACTAAACCTTTAAATCATCAGCTACCAGGATGGCAACAATACCTACTGTCTCGGACAGGGTGAGGGAATTCCCTCAACAAATGTTGGTGTTCCGAGACTTTACACACCAACACTATTTTTATACTGCTTTTATACTTGTAACGTCTAACTTAACACCAGGACCCATGGTTGAACTGATTCCAACTTTTTTTATGTAAGTTCCCTTTGAGCCACTTGGCTTAGCTTTATTAACGGCCTCTACGAAAGCAACTACATTCTCATATATTGCCGACTCACTAAAACTGGCTTTACCAACGCCAGCCTGAACAATCCCTGCTTTTTCAACACGGAATTCTATCTGCCCCGACTTTGCTGCAATAACAGCACTTTCAATCTCATTTGTCACGGTGCCAAGCTTAGGATTTGGCATCAGGCCTCTTGGTCCTAGAATCTTTCCTAACTTACCCACTATCGGCATCAAATCAGGTGTTGCAATACAACGATCAAAATTTATATTACCCTTTCCAATTTGTTCCGCAAGTTCTTCTGCACCTACTAAATCTGCACCAGCTTTTTTTGCTAGATCAGCATTATCTCCACGAGCAAAAACTGCCACAGTCACAGAATTCCCCGTACCATGAGGCAAACTAACGACACCCCTCACCATTTGATCAGAGTGTCTCGGGTCGACGCCAAGACGCATTGCTATTTCTATCGTTTCATCAAACTTGGCTGTTGCTGCTCCCTTAATAATTGAAACAGCCTCATTGAGTGCATATTCAGAGTCTTCACTTATATTAGATCTAATTGAATTAAGCCTTTTACCAATCTTTACCATCTCACTAACCCACCACTTGAATCCCAATTGAACGAGCCGAGCCTTCGATCATCTTACAAGCCGCCTCAATGTCGCTTGCATTCAAATCTGACATCTTTTTTTGTGCAATTTCACGAATCTGAGCAGATGTAACTGTGCCCACAGGAGAAGCACGTCCAACTTCACCCGATCCTTTTTGCAAGCCAGCCGCCTTTTTTAAGAAAAAACTTGCTGGGGGAGTTTTTGTAACAAACGAGAAAGTTCTATCAGAATAAACAGTAATCACTGTTGGAATTGGCATTCCTTGCTCCATTTGCTGAGTATCAGCATTAAAGGCTTTACAAAATTCCATAATATTTAAACCAGCCTGTCCAAGTGCGGGGCCGATAGGTGGAGAAGGATTTGCCTGACCAGCAGGAACCTGTAATTTTATATAACCCTCAATCTTTTTTGCCATTAGACATCAAACCTTTATTAAAAAAACTTAAGACTTTTCAACTTGTGAATATTCCAACTCAACAGGCGTGGCACGACCAAAAATTGAAACAGCAACCTTTAACCTTGCTCTTTCCTCATCTACCTCTTCAACTAGTCCATTAAATGATGTAAACGGTCCATCACAAACACGAACAGTCTCACCTACCTCAAAGGTAATTGACGGCTTAGGCCTTTCAACACCTTCTTGAACCTGATTGAGAACTCGCTGTGCCTCATCATTAGAAATGGGTTGAGGTTTTCCGCCTGAGCCTAAGAAACCAGTCACCTTAGCTGTATTCTTTACCAGATGCCATGTCTCATCAGTCATTTCCATATTTGCGAGGACATATCCAGGGAAAAACTTGCGTTCTGCTTTTACTTTAGTTCCACGTCGCATTTCTACGACTTCCTCTAGCGGCACAAGAACGTCACCAAACAATTCGTCTAAGCCTTTCAGTACTGCCTGCTCCTTAATTGATTGAGCAACTTTCTTTTCAAAGCCAGAATATGCATGAACTATGAACCAATTCTTTGACATATTAACCACCGAGTCCTAATAATGCCCTAATTCCCAAAGACAAAACTTGGTCAACGGCCAAAAAGAAGATCGCCATTATAACAACCATGATTATAACCATGATAGTCGAAATGGTTGTTTCTTTTCGACTAGGGAAAGTAACTTTTACTAATTCCTGTCGAACCTGTCTTAAAAATTCTATTGGCTTAGCTTTTGCCATCAACATATTCAATCTACGCCCAATTATTTATCCACTAAAATTAAGTAACTATTTTTTGGCAGGAGTGGAGGGTCTCGAACCCCCAACCTCCGGTTTTGGAGACCGGCGCTCTACCAATTGAGCTACACTCCTATTACCGGATTGGTAAATTCACCAAAAAAACAAATTTTACAAGAACCTATACCAACTCCATTTATAATTATTTAGCCCTTTCTGAGGCAGTTATTCCCAAATGCCTAAGCAAAAATCTTAGCCACTACACCAGCACCGACAGTCCGCCCACCCTCACGAATGGCAAACCGTAAGCCTTCATCCATAGCTATAGGAGCTATTAAATTTACTTTCATATTAACATTATCTCCAGGCATTACCATTTCCGTCCCATCAGGAAGCTCAATCGTACCCGTTACATCTGTTGTTCGAAAATAGAATTGTGGACGATAATTAGAGAAAAATGGAGTATGACGGCCACCCTCATCCTTCGTAAGAATATAGGTTTCGGCCTCAAAGTTTGTATGCGGTGTTATTGTCCCTGGTTGAGAGAGAACTTGCCCACGCTCAACTTCATCACGCTTTGTCCCACGTAGCAATACGCCAACGTTATCTCCTGCCTCTCCTTGATCGAGCAGCTTACGAAACATCTCAACTCCCGTACAAGTCGTCTTTGATGTGTCCTTGATACCAACAATCTCAATCTCATCCCCAACATTGATAATACCGCGCTCAACGCGACCCGTAACCACAGTACCACGACCTGAGATCGAAAATACATCCTCGATCGGCATCAAGAAAGGCTGATCCTTAGGACGGTCTGGCTGAGGAACATACTCATCAACCGAAGCCATCAGAGACATAATTGAATCTTTTCCTGTAGCTGCATCACTATCCTCAAGAGCAGACAAAGCAGAACCTCTGATCACTGGGATATCATCACCAGGAAAATCATAACTCGATAAAAGTTCACGCACTTCTAACTCCACAAGATCAAGAAGCTCCTCATCATCTACCTGATCAACCTTATTCATGTAGACAACAAGCGCTGGAACACCAACCTGGCGTGCCAAAAGAATATGCTCACGAGTCTGAGGCATAGGACCGTCAGCGGCAGAAACTACTAAAATAGCACCATCCATCTGTGCCGCACCCGTTATCATATTTTTTACATAGTCAGCATGCCCCGGACAATCTACATGAGCATAATGACGGTTATCAGTTTCATACTCAACATGCGCTGTTGCGATCGTGATACCACGCTCTCTTTCCTCAGGTGCCTTATCAATCTCATCATAAGCCGTAAAATCTGCACCCCCAGCTTCAGCAAGGACCTTTGTAATTGCAGCTGTCAATGTTGTCTTACCATGATCAACATGGCCGATAGTTCCAACGTTACAGTGCGGCTTTGTACGCTCAAATTTTTCTTTAGACATAGTCTTTC
>MDTE01131554.1_pt1 | contig 16762 bp, 8 predicted proteins | sample 811231 | NCBI WGS metagenome assembly MDTE01 (sample SAMN05326651, study PRJNA326480) | marine metagenome | isolation source: seawater | place: Indian Ocean: Red Sea | collected 2010
GAGATCCTCCAATGACTGAATGTCGCTATTGTCGAGGACCCAGGCAGAGGCAGTGTAGTGGTTAGAGCCGTCTGACTTCTTGTCAGCGAGGATTGCCTCAAATCCGTGCTGCTGCCACGCTAGCCAAGCCGAGCCTCCATCGAGTATGGCCACGTCGGCGTGACTGAACCTAAGGGCCTCTATTGCCGCCAAGTCGCTGGAGATTGGATACAACTCCACGTCCATGCCAGTCTGCTCTGCGATAAAATCGGCAAGCCTCTGTGGATTTGCGTCCGGATTATCGTAGTCATCCTGTGTCTTGAATGCGATTCGAATCTTCTCTTCCTCGGGCCCTAGACATCCACTCAATGTGGTGCAAATAAATAATCCAATAATCAATCCAGTAATGGCCTTCCGTCTCATCATTTAGGTCTCCCTAAATATTCCGAATTTGATTGCAGTTATGAAGTTTAGGTGACCCTAAAATAAAACACAAGCCGGCGATAGAATCATGATGCTGGCTTACGCTAGAGAATCCATGAAGGGGGTTCAGGCCGGCGTTGTCGTCTCCCTCGTCTTACTATTGTTGTTCAGCATCTTTTCCCCTAGCAATGCTCGACTTGGAGAGAACCTAGGGGACAATGCGCTGCGCATGGAGCAGTTCGGAGGCGGGGGTTCATTGGAGGATCAATGCGGATCAATCACCTTTGAAGACATGTTTGAGTACACAAGGGCGGATTTCGTTTTCCACATTAATCCGAATTGGCAGTCTGCCGATGTCCGCGCTGTGGCTTGGATTAACGCATCGTTGGCAGATGACATCAGGACTAGCATGGATGAGTTGATGGCTGAAATCGACCCGAATGACGGAGGAGACGGTTGGTTGTCAACCGACGAGCGTGAGATCTTCAGGGCGCTGGCTAGTGAGTGCATCGAGCACATTATGACTCGGATAGGCATCAGAGATGGAGACTACCACAGAGGAGGTGAAGGAGTCAGTTGGAAGAACACCAGTTGGGAAGAGGACGGAGTGGAGATCGAGGAGTTCAATGTTGTACCTCCTAGGCACTCGGAAATCAGAGACTGTACATCCGCCTTTGGTAACGACTGTGAGGAGATTCCTGTCGCTCCAGACGAAAATCGGGACTGCGATACTGATATTCATGCCTCTGATGGAGTCGATGAGTGCCGCATCCAACTCTGGCTGAATGGAACAATGAATATCCCGGGAGTAGCTAATGGGAATCAGTTCACGCTGGCCCTCAACGCTTCGAATATGACCAGAGCAAGTCTGGAGTTCAACTTCCCAGTAACTCAGGACCTGCGTCTGGATATGTGGGAGGAGTGCGAAGGCAGGGATGTTAGCTTCGATGAGGGGCCTCCCATTCCTGCTCCTATTCGTGGAACCTGCTTAGGCGATAGTTCCTCCACCTACACTCTGGAGGAACAGTCTGACGGAAGTCTGCGATTCACAATTCTGCCAGATACTGAAATTGAAGATTGGCCATTAGGAGAGGATCTGTTCGCCGATTTCACTACCGAGCCGATTCCGGTCGACGAGCCCCCTGTATGGACTGCTGAAGCACCAGTTGACGGTGCTTGGTTCCCGATGCCAAGCGGAGGTCAGCATGTATGGGCGGACTGGGATGATGTCTCTGCATGGTTCACAGATGAGGGGAGTGTGACTCAATTGGATATCCGATGCACTGGGGCCTCCTCGCTAGAACTGAGCGAGGGTGCTGACCGTTCATGGTGGGCTGAGATTCCGCGAGGAAGTCCCGGAGAAGTTACTTGCGAAGCAGTCGATTCTGCAGGACAGAGTTCCGGCCAGAGGACATGGAATCTGGGCGTCCCATTTTCTATCAGCTCATCCGATATGGCTCTATCCGATCCGCACCCGATATCCATAACACCAACATCCGAATGGCCTGAGTTACAACTTGAATTGGCTCTTATTCAGAATGGTCAGGCGTCCCCCTCCACATCTGTCAACTTCGCCGAGCAATCAGTGGTGGAATTGTCAGCATCCAACATAGTACCTGGAGAAGTGGATGTCTGGGTCAGAGTTGCCGATAGTTCGAATGTCTACTCTATGGAGCACGTATACGACATCGATCTGATCAAGGAGAGTTCTCCACCATTGCTGGCAGTGACGAGTTCTGAATGGGATGGGGCAGAATGGTCGATGCAGGGGCAGTACAGCGACCCGGACGGCGAGGAGGTCTCTTTCAGCATGTCGATTGACGGGTCGAATACCGGGTCAGTCAGTTCGACAGGAAACTCATGGGCTACACCGGCCATCGACTTCCGACTTTGGAATGAGGGCGAGCATGAGGTCGTAGTGGAGGGATGCGATTCCTCCGGTAAATGCTCGCAGGTCTCTCAGACCGTAAACAACTCTCACCTATTCGAAGTCGAGGAGGTTCCTCCCCCTCCCAGTGAAGAGGAAGATGGTGGGCTACTACCTGCCCCAGGACTGCCTTTAGTGATGGTCGCTGTGGTCGCAGCCCTCATGTACGGAATGCGTCGCGACTGAGGCATGAGTTTCGAAGGGAGAGTCTCTAGAGAGTCCCATGAAGGTGGCCTGCTAATCTCGTTTGAGGGGAAGGCCCCTAGGTTAGGAGCGAAGCTGTGCATAGTTGGAGGAAAGTCTCTCGGGAAGGTGGAAACTGTTCTTGGCCCGGCCGATGACCCTCTTGTCCATCTGTTCCCTCTGGCAAATGGTATCGATGGTCAAAAGGCCATAGGATCTCCAGTCGAGATAGCTCCTCGTCATAGGAGAGACAGTGCCAAACGCAGACCGTTGAATTCTCACAGAGGAAAGAAGGCTTGGTCAAAAAATTCTAGAAACTCTAGGATGAAGTCCGGTGATTGGGTTTGTCCAAAGTGCAAAAATCATAATTTTGCAAATAAGAAAATCTGTAATCGCACTGGATGTGAAGAGCCCAAACCAAAAGTTGTCCGTAAGAGTAGGGATTCTCATGGATTTAGACCGAGTAGATCGGGCGGTTCCAGAGATTCAAATATGAAGCCTGGTGACTGGAATTGTCCAAAATGCAACAATCACAATTTCGCTAAGAGAGAAGTATGTAATCGCTGTGATACTAGAAAGCCAGTTGAAGGAAAGGGATCGAGGAAAACTAAGGGAAGGCAACGTAGACCTAATCCTAGAGACAACTGGAAACCGAGAAGGCAAAGCAAGGGCCGAAGAGGCGGCCGCTGACCTACCCGAGCATTCATGCATCTAGAGCCTCAGGAACCTATATGGCAGAAACCGCCGAGATGGTCTGGCTCGACGCCTTGGAAGCCGAAGAGAGTGGTGACAGAGCGGGAGCTCTCAGGGCTGCCAAAAGTGTGGTTGAGATGGACCCTATGCATACAGATGGGTGGATGGGGGTGGCGCGTTGGTCCCTTCCTCCCGAAAGCAGGGGACATCAGCAAATGCCGGACCTAGGTCAGGCAGCCAAGTCAATGGCTGCACTACGCAAGGTTGTAGAGCTTGACCCAGAGCCATTTGATCCCTGGAAGTTGGGCGGAGTATTGCTAGTCGACCATCTAGGCATGCTAGAGCAGGGATTGGCTTGGTGGCAGCAGAGGCGAGAGTTCGCTCCCTACGAAGTGGCTCCAGTTATCGAACAGATTGGAATCCTAGTCAGGATGGGTCTGTACGATGAGTGCGCTAATCTGCTTGAGCAGTTGTACAGCGAAGGAATGGAGGCCTCCACTTCTGACCAGTTGGCCCAGATGGAGGCAGCCAACAGAATGGTCTCAAGGGCTGCCAAGATGGAAGAGGATGAGATATTCAGGCCTCAGAACCCAAAGCATCCTCGCTGGAATATAATTGGAAATATGAAGAAGCGTAAACCGATTACTCCGACCTTTTTCCTGATTACATTCGTCGCTCCGATTGTATTCCTCCTTGGTACCGTTGCAATGACTCTAGTTGGAGGAACTACCTGGGGCTTTCTGCTAGTATTTGTTTTCATTCTAGCCTGTTTCATGGCCATCACCAGACTGGCATCTGGTCTGCTACACAAACTGAATCGGCACGCATTGGATTTAGATCGTGCAATTGACTACGAGACTACTGCAGGGAGGGTTTGTATTCCCGAGGAAATCAGATACAGCAAGTTGTACAATTCTATGGTTGCGAACCGGACGCCAGCATTAGCTGAGCGATTGGAGTTAATTGTGGAGGGCGGAGAAAAAATGCAAATCAGGTGGAATCCTCATCTCCCTGAATTCACAGCACTGGGGAGCGAATCTGAAGATTCCGAAGAATCTGAACAGTGGTGGTCAGACTCTGAGCTTGAGTCTCTAGATGATTAGGTCCCTGCACTGAAGTCGGTCAGGTAAGCCATCTGCTCAGGAGTCAACTCATCTATTGAGACTCCTGCGGTCTGTAGTTTGAGGGTAGCCAGTTCAGCATCCTGCTCGGGGCTGATATCGTAGACTATGTTCTCGTAATCTCCTCCCTCAGCAGCAAGTCTGCATAGAGCTAGGAATTGATTTGCGAAGGACATATCCATCACCTCACTGGGATGACCTTCAGCAGCAGCTAGATTGACCAATCTTCCTCTAGCAAGCAGATGAATGGTGCGCCCGTCTTTCATCTCAAAGGCCTCATTGTTATCTCTGATTTCGGTGGAGCCCGTGGATACTTTCTCCAAGTCTGAGATATTGATTTCGCAGTCATAATGGCCAGTATTACAGACTATGGCTCCGTCCTTCATAGAATCGAAGTGCCTACTTACAATCACATCCTTCATGCCGGTAGCTGTACAGAAGATATCGCCGATAGTTGCCGCTTCGTCCATGCGCATCACCCTGAACCCGTCCATTAATGCCCTCAAAGCAGCGATTGGATCAATCTCGGTGACAATCACATTGGCACCCATTCCACGGGCCCTGACTGCTAGGCCTCTGCCGCAGTGCCCATAACCCGCGATAACGAAGTCCTTGCCAGCTAGAAGTACGCTGGTCGCCCTGATGATTCCATCAATGGTCGACTGGCCTGTTCCGTGGACATTATCGAAGTCCCACTTTGTTTCAGCATCGTTTACTGCTATAACCGGATATAGTAGCTCTCCAGCTTCTGCCATAGCCCTCAGGCGGTGGACCCCAGTGGTTGTCTCCTCTGTCCCTCCAATAATTCCCTCTGCAAGTTTGGGTGAAGAGCTGTGAACCCGATAGATAAGATCGGCTCCATCATCTAGAGTCAGTGTTGGCTTGAAGTCCAATGTTCTGTCAATGCACCTGTAGAAGTCCTCAGTGGACTGTCCGTGCCATGCATGGACGCCATAGCCTTCGCTAGCCAGCCATGCTGCGACATCATCTTGGGTTGACAGAGGGTTGCACCCAGACCAACTGATATCGGCACCTGCGGCTGAAATCGTCTCAATCAGGACTGCGGTCTCCTTGGTCACATGTAGGCATCCTGCTACTCTATGCCCCTTCAATGGAAGGTCTCGTTCGGCTGACTCACGCAGAGTAGCTAGAGCGGGCATCCTGCTGCGAGCCCATGCTACCTTCTTCTCGCCAGAGGCTGAGAGGGAAGGGTTGGCAATTGTGCTGTGCCCGGATACGTCCATGGCTTCCGCCCTATACTCAAGCACTTCAAGTTGCGTCTAGGGGCTAAATTAGTTCAGCCGCCGCCCTTACGTTGCTGCTCGTAATAGGATGCATAGTATTGCTCGGCATAGGTCCGCGCAGTCTGCTCATCGTATCCTGAAGCAACCATCTGCTGGACATAGGCTTCGACTGGGTCCATCTCTTCGACACCGCCGAACTGCTCGACTGTATCGGTAGTGGAGTCTTCCTTGCCTCGGCCGCGCATTACCATAGTTACTACAACTACGAGGACTAGGACTAACAGACCTGCGCCAGCGAAGATTAGCATGTTCGAGCTGTCTCCTTCATCATCGGGGCCAGAATCAGGTATGATTGGGACTAGAGTGATTGTAATCTCCTGTGAGAGATCATATCTGCTACCATCTCCCTCAATGATACTTACATAGATTGTAGCTGCAACACCGACCTCTTGGTAGAGATCGGAGATATCCAACGTCATTGTGAATTGCTGACCGTCGGCCAGTGGCTCGGTGTTGTTGAACTTGCCAATCGACTTCTGTGTCGCCTTCTGGGTTGGAGTGTAATCCAACACCGCTTCTGTCAGCGCCACCTCGATTACAACATCGCTGTTCTCGGCGCCAGAAACTAGAGTTCCTGAAATCGTCACCAACGGGTCCTTCTGGTTGTCATTCGGGCCGGGGTTGCTGAACTGCACAATTGGCTCGTCGTCACCGAAGTCCTCACCGACGACGATGAAGTACATCCTGTGCTTCTCGCTCTGCTTACCGGCCTTGTCGTAGACGATTAGCTCAACTCTAATCTCATTCTCTAGATTGCCATCAGGGCTTGCCGTCAGGTTTCGGAACACATAGGTCCATTCCTCCCCTCCAGCAGCAGCTGGTATCTGGAACACGTGACCCTCGAGAGTTGGGTCCGAACTGTCCCAGGGGTAATCGAAGAAGACTTTCCACTCGTAGAGTTCGATTCCCGTCGACCCCTCAGGGGCATCCGGGTCATAGCTCGCGCTAGCATCAAATGAGATACTTAGATCGCCAGTGTCGGACAGTCTAGCTCTGTAGATTGGCCAATCAATTCCTGCGACTGTCTTGGTGCCATCCAAAGTGACGAATTCGCTGCTAGTAGCATCATCTACCATCACGGCGTCCGCCATCGGCCTAAACTCGTCAGCAAGGGTGTCGTCAGTGACCAAACGTATGTAGGTCATTCGGGTGTGTCCATCCTCATCGTGCAGGTATAGTGTCAAAAGCCACTCTGCTCCGATTCTGCAATTGGTCTCAGAGGTGGAATCACCGACACAGAAACTACCCAAAGTAGGGATTGATGGGTCAAGTTGCTGAGTGTGGCTATATTCATCAGCATCAATTAGCATGCCGTCCCATCCAGTGACGGAATCATTGTTGCCAGACTCAAGAGTCCAATCTGCGATGATTCCCTCGACTGTCGTAACGAAGCTAAAGTCGAGATCGGAATTGCTCTTGATGTACTTCGTAGTGTAAGCCCCAGTGATAGGATCGATGGAAAGTGTCTCACCGTTAATAGTGAGTTCAAAGCTCTCTCCAGCGATTCCAAAGTCTACTGGGTAAGGTGTGTGGTGGTAAGCGAGCATATTGGAAAGCAGAGGTATGGTAGCCCCTCCAAACTCCTCGGATACGCTCGGGTTCTCCACATCGATAGTGGTTACGATTAACCCTCCCGCACCTCTGTTACACAACGATAGCAGAGACTGAGATTCGTAGTCAGAGTCTCGAATCAGAGTGTGGAAAGTTCCGGTCGGGTCGCTGATGCGACCTCCGCAGACCTGCGGAATTTGAGTCAACTGTACTTGGGCCGTATCCAGTCCTGCTAGTGCCACGTGAGAACCCCCGTTGATTCCACTGAATGCTATTGGATCGACATTGCTCAGAATCGGATGAAACTGATCGACGATAGTGATGTTAGTGTGCAGGATTCTGTTATCCATGGTGAAGTTGACCTGATTCCTCATAGCTATGTCCATTCCGAACGGTAGCCTGTTCGGCTGGTACTCGTTGCGGTACGGGCCTAGGTGCATCTGGACTGTTCCGCCTCCGGTCATGTAGTCCTCAAGAGTCTCAGTCAGACTGAGTCCATCACTTTCTCTAGTCTGATCAAGCATCTCGTAGTATTCGCCGTAGTAGACATTGTAGTCAGTCTGCCAAGGTAGGAGGACCTTGTTGTAATGCTCAACCCAGTCAGGGGTACCGTAGGTATCCCAGTTCTGCATGCGCAACTGTGTGTAGGTCATTCCCATGGCCTCGAGATCTTTCTTGACGCTCTGTAGACGGTTCTGGTCCGTTGGATTCGACAGGATAGCGACGTCTATGTTGTCATAGAACAGTATCTCGAAGAATCGGTCATTACCCGATGGCTCTAGTGAGCCATCCTCTTGAGCAATCTTTGCGCTGAAACTGATGTTGTAGGTGTGTCCGTCATACCACGAACTGTATGGAGCAGTCCAGTTGGCCTGCCCTCTCTGATGAGGTGCGAGGTCGAAAGGACCGTTCTCACTGGATTGTTCGTAAACGGTCTGTCCCGTATCCAAATCGACGATTTTCATCATTAGTGTATATTCTCCGGCTATTACTCCGTTAAGCAACGGAACGGCGAAGTTGTGGGCCTCGGCTCCTCCGGGATTGGTGGAGTAAACGCACTCGTAGGTGATGTCAGAAACGCACTCTAGAACATCGGGTTGCAGCAGAGTGATGTCTGCGCTAGCGATACTGAAGATAATCGAAGAGTGATTGTTTGCAATATTGACCTCAGATTCATTGTACCATGCAGTCATTGGATCGGAATTGTCGAATATGGTAGTCACATCAATCTTGTAAATTCCACTCTGGAAGTCGTGTGTACCGAGTGTTACAATCTCTTTCTCTGAAGCATCTAAACCAGTCACGTCAACGGTATATGAGCCGTCATCCTCGAAAGTAAACTGCTCTACTCTGATGTTGTCAATTGCGAAACCCGCTAGGCCAGCATTACCGTTAACGCCATCATCATTGGATTGGAATCTCCAAGTTAAGGTAACTTCGGAGCCAGCCAAAGTAGTGCACTCGTCTCTCCATTCAGAGGTATCAGCGCTGGTACGGTTGAGAATAACGATGTGAGTCATGTCGACTGTGACAGACTTCAAGATATTCTCTGAGTCGAACCACACGACTGAGTTGATGTTGTCGGAGTGATCGCCGAAGTACTCTACTTCGTCATACCCATTCAGGTCGAAGTCCTCACAACGATGGAAATTGGGGTCTTCTGGATTGGTGTTCTGAATACCATTCTCATTAAGATCGGTCCAGGTTCCATAGACCACTCCCTCGAAATACTCACCGTCCTTGGTCCAAGTAATCTCTAGATTGGCGGCGTCTCGTATAGCTAGGATGTTTCCGCCGCTGTCCTTGAGGTAGTCTCCCTCAGCATAGTAATCGAATGTTAGGTAGGTGAAATCGGCTCCAGAAGCTGCTACTGGAATCGGATCAAGAGTCATGGTCTCGTTCCAGTTATCGCCGTAGCCGTCACTTGGGTGGCCCAGCCAGTAGGCATGGCTGTTGAATATGCCAACGTTCTGAGGTAGCATGTCATTGGAGCCTGTCGAATCATCAAGTCTGCTGCCGTTGGTATTTCCATCATCTGACCAAATTGGATCTACTCCAGAGAAGTCCTCGATTGCAACCAAATCCGGTTCGGCATTTTGGATGAAAGCCTCCAATTGGAAGTCTGTGAGAGTGTTTCCGCAGTTCTCCGCCTTGACTCTGATATCGCGGTCTCCGGATGCATAACGCACACCATTCTCTAGATCCATCCAATGGTCCTCGGCCAAGCATGGATCGAATAGATTGTTCACAGTCAACTGGAACTTGATCTCGTCGTTCAGGTCATCCATATTAGAAAATCCGATTGGGTTGGTCAACTCGGTCTTGATGTAGTAGGTTGTGTTGTCGATGAAGTCCGCTGTCAGGGTAACCTCCTCTGAGGCACCAGCGGCGAAGTTGTTGAAGTTCAGAGTCTGACTGACAGTCTCGGATGTGCCGAATTCGACGTCTCTCTTCCTGATGGTGATGTTGTCAAAGGCGAAGCCGTCCAGTCCGGTGTCCTGTGAAGAACCCGCAGGCCCCACCGATCCCATCAGGCCACTTCGGAAGCGGAACCTGATGTCGATAACTTGGCCCGCGTAAGGTGTTAGGTCAATGGACTCCAGTTCGTTGAGGTCTTCAGAGGTACCTCCGCCCTCTGTGTAGTTTATCCATCCGGTAGCAGTGTTAGTGTAGAAGTTGCCATTGTAGGTGTTATACTCGGGGTCGACGCCTTGGTAGAGAATGCGGAAGAAGCGTTCATTGTCCCAGCCGCCGTTGAAGAAGACTGATTCCCAGCCGTTACCATCGCTCCATACCTCAATTCCGCAGGAGTCTTCGTATAGCCATCTCTCGACTACAGAGTACTGCTCGGCGAGGTATAGTTCGAAGAATGCGGATGTACACATTACGGAGATATCCATGTAAGCCGCATCGGCGCCAGTCAAGTCGACGTTCTCCAATATCAGTGCCTCATCCATGTTGTTGTAGTATCCCGAGTCGCTCTCGTTATTTCCGTTGTAGTCCATACCCGCCCAGTAGTAGTTCGTTGGGTTGCTGTCGGCCTCGTACCAAGAGACGTTCTGAGTATCGGCGGTGGAGTTTGTCTCAATGTGCCACGAGGAGGCGTCTGTACCATACATTCCAGTGTATGAGTGCTTGGAGAATGCACAGTTGGCGCAGTTAGTCGTGTCCTCATTGCCCTCAAAGTCGTTTGAATAAACAACGGTGTCAGTTCCTCCGACAACCTCCTTTACCTCCAAATCAACGTCTACTGATCCACTAAGAGGATTCAATCCTGTATTCTTCACGGTCACGTTGACCCACCTAGTACCTTCACCAATCTCTGCTTGGCCAGTAGATGGGTTGTATGCGGCAGGTGCGATTGTGACTCCTGTAATGCCTACGTCTTCGTTATCGAGAGTCAGGACTGAGAGGAAGTCCCCCGCACCTGCCCAGCCTTGAGTGTCCAGCCACATCGCGTTATTTGCGAATCTGTATGAGTAGTCCTTCTGTCCGATAATGATCTCATATGCGCTGTCATCTCCACCTGCTAGTTGGCCTGGGATGGCCATAGTTGGCCTACGACCGACATCGAAAGACAACGAGGAGAGGTAGCCAGGCCCATTTGGATTGGCTAGGACGATTTCTACAGAGTTGATTTCTCTCAAATTGTCAAGCAATAGGTAGGTCTGATTCTGTGCGGATGAGTCTTGAACCCTTGTTAGGGTCAACTCAGTCGGTACGAAGAAGTCGACTTCGCCATCGTTGTTCACATCAACTATGGTGATATCAGCACCCAAATAGTCGCCTAGGTAGACGTAGTTTTGGGTGTTCCAACTAGTTCCTGACCTAGTGGCATAAGAGATGTTACCGGTAATGCCGTCTACAGCGGCAATCATGTCAATCTCGCCGTCGTCATTGGTGTCGGCGATATCCATTCCGTATAGAGGGTAGTTGTGCTCAGCGTCGAGCTTGAATTCGTGGATTCCCTGAGCTGTTGCGTCGAGGGGGTTAGGGTATGTCTTGGTCAAGCAGTCGAACTCCAAGACAGTCATGTTGTCATAGTGCCCGACTGAGGTTCCAACTCCAGTGTTGTAAGGAGGGGTCCTGAGTAGCCAAATGTCCAAGTCTTCACAGTCTCCTAGACTGCCACCAGGTAATCCGCTACCTTGTACGGTCTCGCCCCAGTGACCGAGTCGGACTTCCATGTACATGCCATTGGTTAGAGGAACTGGAATCGACTGTTGGTTGGTCAGCAGGGATGGGTCTGTTCCTCTGTAAATCTGGATGTACTGGTTGGTTGCTGTGGCATCCATTGTAATCAGAATGATGTCGTCATTATCGTCTTCATCGATGTCTCCGACCTCCATGCCCAAGTGATAGGGGTTGGAAACGGTAATCTCGGTGTCGTCCCACTGGTTCACACGCTCGGAACAGTCTCCCCACATCGTAGTGAGGTTGCCAGGTCGCACGAAGCTCTCTCCGACGAATCTGATATTCTCCTGATAGTACACCAGATCATTAACGTCGTCTCCGTCGATGTCAGCAACTTCAACGTCGACCGAATTCGCTGTATCTACGAAGCCTGCACGCTGAGAGGCGTTATTTGAGATGAATACATCCTGCCTGTCTGCGAAGTTGCCTGAGCCGTCATTATACAGGACAGAGATGAAGTGTCCCATCTCGCTTACCGCGACGATGTCATTGTGACCATCGCAGTTCAAATCGCCTACAGATAGGTGTGATGGGTCTCTCTGTACGGCGTACTGGGTGATGTGTGAAGCACTCACCGCTGGCACTAGAGATACCATGAGAGAGGTCAGCATCAGCATGACCAGCATCAGGGCTCTGCGGGCCTCTTTGTTTCGGTTTCGGGCAGACTCAGACGTATGCAACATGCTCCCTCCGAGTTTCAGTCGTCTCTTATGCCTTCGCCCCCGGTGAGTTTAGCAACCCCTTTGGGGTTGAATGGTGAATGAAGTGATTTCTGTTTCTTCTCAAGTGGATTGCATCCAACTGGGATTCGGAGAGTATTCTGTCTCTGCCCCGCCGTGAATCCTCTCAAGTCTTCCCATCATCCATAGCCTGTCTAGGAATATCCCCAGTTCCGCTGCCTCTCTATTGAGTCTCTCCCCTAGAGCCATCTCAATTGAGCTGAGAGGTAGTGAGGTGTGGCCGTGTTCCCTTACTACCAAAGTGAGAAGTAACTGAATCCATGCCTCTGCGAGTGGATCACCCGACAATGTGTCAGTCAGAGGTTCTACTTCCTCCTCTAAATCGTCAAGAATCTCACAGATAGCTACCATGTCTGGCTCACTGCTCTTCCTGCCACCTAATTCAGCCATGCTGGTGTCGAGATCGAACTCGCCGATTTTCCTGATTACCGAGGGTATCCTAGAGGGGTCCGGGGGAGGGCCCGGTAATACTGCCTCGCCATCAGATGTCGGCATGGTGCCCGGCTCAAAATCACCAACTGCGGACACCGGTTCGTCCTCATCTGGGTCGGCGAGTCTGGCCGCTAGGGGTTGCAGAACTCCAATATCTCCTGATAGTCCGATTTCCTGTCTCAATTCCTCGACCCACCGGGCATCGCCCTCAAGCAAGACATCGACGTCATACTCAGTCGAGCGGAATCTGAATCTGACAGTACCGCGCATCTCCATTTCAGCACCCTTGGACTCCTGCGCAAGACTGGCGGCTTTCATGCTTCGGCCAGATTCCTCAACACCGCAGGCAGAATCCCACCATTACGATAGTATTCGACTTCGACTGGCGTGTCTAGTCTGACCACGGCGTCGAATTGGACTTGGCTACCATCAGCCCTAGTAGCAGTGACAGTGATTGAGGACATGGGTTCAAGGTCAGCACTGGCAGGGATGTCGAAGGACTCGGTGCCATCCAAATCCAGACTGTCTGCACTCTCTCCTTCTGCGAAAGTCAATGGGAGAACTCCCATTCCCACTAGATTCGACCTGTGGATTCTCTCGAAAGAAGTAGCGATTACTGCTTTGATTCCGAGCAGCAGTGTTCCCTTTGCGGCCCAATCTCTACTGCTGCCCGTTCCATATTGCGAGCCAGCTAGGACTATCAGAGGAGTTTTGTCAGCTTGGTATCGAATGCTGGCCTCGTAGATTGAGGTGACCTCTTTAGTGGGGAAGTGAGTGGTGTAGCCGCCCTCGGTTTCAGGGGCAATCTGGTTTCTCATACGGATATTGGCGAAAGTTCCTCTGACCATAACCTCGTGATTACCTCGTCGGCTGCCGAAGGAGTTGAAGTCTCTCGGTTCGACCCCTTTTGAGATGAGATATTGGCCAGCCGGGCCGTGATGAGGAAAGGCACCAGCCGGGCTGATGTGGTCGGTAGTTACGGAGTCGCCAACCTTGACTAGAACTCTAGCGCACTCAATTGGCTCGATTGGTGCGGGTTTACGCTTGATTCCCTCTAGGAAGGAAGGGAGGCGGACATAGGTGGATTCATCATCCCACTCAAACAGTGAGCCTGTTTTGCTGGGGATTGCATCCCAGCGAGGTTCGCTGAGCACATCAGAGTAACGCTCGGAAAACATCTCGGGGCCTATGGTGCCTTTTACAGTCGAGAGGATTTCGTCATCACTGGGCCAAACATCTGCTAGCATCACTGGGCTTCCATCAGGGGTGTGTCCTAGGGGATCAGAGGAGAAATCGAAATCGAGATTACCTGCCAAAGCATAAGCCACTACCAGAGGAGGGCTTGCCAGATAGTTGGCCTTGATTTTTTGATGTATTCTGCCCTCAAAGTTCCGGTTCCCAGAAAGAACACTGCCGACTACCAAATCCGCCTCGTCTATCGCCGACTCAATCTCTGAATCCAGTGGCCCGGAGTTGCCGATGCAGGTAGTGCAGCCGTATCCGACCACACTGAAGCCGAGGGCATCCAAGTCTTCGGTCAATCCGGCTGCATCGAAGTATTCGGTCACCACTCTGCTTCCAGGAGCCAAGCTCGGCTTTACCCACGGCTTAATCATGAGCCCCAATTCTCTAGCCTTGCGAGCCAGTAAGCCCGCAGCGACCATGACGTTAGGATTACTGGTGTTGGTGCAACTGGTTATTGCTGCAATTACAATATCTCCATGCTTCAAGTCACAATCGCGCCCTTCTATCTCAGCACTATCTGCATTTCTAGATTCATCCACTCCATGCCCCTGATGTCCTACTGGATTATTCAGGCTAGCTCGCCAGTGCGATTTCATCGCCGAAAGGTCCACTCGATCCTGAGGCCTCTTAGGCCCGGCTAGTGATGGTTCAACAGTAGACAGGTCGAGGGAGAGCGAGGAGGTGAATCGAGGAGCAGGTGTGGAATCGGTGTGGAACATGCCTTGAGCCTCAAGATACCTCTTGACATTCTCAACATGAGAGGGATCACGACCGGATAGCAGCATGTAGTCGAGAGTTGCTTGATCTACTGGGAAGAATCCGCAAGTGGCCCCGTACTCGGGGGCCATGTTGGCTATCGTGGCCCTATCGGGAAGACTGAGGTTAGCCAAACCTGAACCATGGAATTCGACGAATTTACCAACACAGCCGTGTTCCCTCAGCATCTGAACCACTCGCAAGGTCATATCTGTGGCCGTGACGCCCGCTCTTAGTGACCCTTTCAAATCGAAACCGACCACCTCAGGAAGCAGCATGTAGATGGGTTGGCCCAGCATCACTGCCTCGGCCTCTATACCTCCTACGCCCCATCCGAGGACCCCCAGTCCATTGATCATCGTGGTGTGTGAATCGGTGCCAACTAGCGTGTCAGGAATCCAGAGGCCGTCTTCCTCTCGAGCTACAGTGGCAATCCACTCTAGATTGACTTGGTGGACGATTCCCCTTCCTGGAGGAACTGCGCGGAAGTTGTCTAGGCTGTGTTGGCCCCATTTGAGAAACTCATAGCGCTCCAAGTTGCGCTTGTACTCCATCTCTAAATTGCGTTCTCTTGCGTCAGGGAAAAGTCCAGAGACGTCGACCTGAACAGAATGATCGACTACTAGGTCCACAGGGACTTGGGGGTTAACCCTCTCCGGATTTCCGCCCATCTCCACCATGGCATCTCTCAGAGCTGCTATGTCTACTACAGCCGGCACACCCGTGAAGTCTTGGAGAATCACTCTGCTTGGGCTGAATGGAATCTCAGATGGATTCATCTTGGGATTCCATGAGGCGATACGAACAACATCTTCCTCAGTTACCAAGAATCCGTCACACTTGCGCAGGGCGGATTCGAGTAGGATTCGTATAGAGACAGGCAAATTTGCTAGTTCGCAGATTCCGAATCTCTCTAGAGCGCCAATGTATGCGAAACTGGATTTCGAGCCATCAGCGGTCTCAAACTCGGAAAGCGCTTCGAAGGGCATCGGCTCTCTCAAGTCATCACCTATGGTGATGCGGCATTGGTTCCATCCATGAAGTTGACTCAATTAGGACTGGTCTAGCCATTGACGGAGACATGCATCAGGCGAACCTCATCCAACGGACGGTCGTTGCCGTCAGTCGCTACCTCACTGATTGCAGTCACATGATCTAGGCCGCTTACTACCATGCCGAAAACGGTGTGAACTCCGTCCAAATGACTAGGGGTGCTGTCCTCTGGTACAATGTAGAACTGGCTGCTTCCTGTATTGGGCGAAGATGTCTTGGCCATCGCTAAGACTCCTGGAGCATGTAAGTGTCCGTTTTCAGCTTCGTCAGGCAGCGTCCACCTGCGCTCTTCGCATGTTTCCGGGGTATACCTGTTGTTCGAACTATCGAACTGCTTACCATCGCAGTATCCATACCACTTACCTGTATAGCCTCCAGTGCCGTCTCTGTTCTCGAAGTCGCCTCCTTGAATCATGAATCCATCTATAATCCGATGGAATATTGTGAAGTCATATCTTGACTCCTCAGCCAGAAGCAGGAAGTTCTCGACATGCAATGGGGCGTCTTCCTCATACAACTCAATCTCGATGAGTGCCGTCGTCCTCTCCGTTGATCCTGTAGGCAGATAGGATATCTCAAGCGTAACAACTGGATTCTCTGAGTCATCAAACCAGTCGGAGGCGAGCTTGAAAGAAACTAACAGCAGCATTCCTGCTACCAGCATCGCAAAGAGGCCCAAAGGAGTGGGGTTGCCCTCATCAAACATCTGCATGCCGACTCCTATGGAAATTGCCTTCTCATCCATCATCGATGCGAGTTTGTTCATGCTGCGGCGTGTCTCCTTGTCCTTGGGATCAAAGTTTAGTGCGCTTCGGTAATTCTTGTGGGCCTTCTGCCAGTGTCGCTTCTGGCCCGCTGTATCCGTCTCCCCGAGTACCATCCCAGCATCACCGGCATACCTCAGGGTGCGGGCTTTCTGCATGTTGTTCTCGCATGCATCCCATGCCTCGGAGCGCAGGATCTCGAGAGCCTTCTCAGGTTCACCCGACTTTGTAGATTCGTAAGCGGAATCCCATGCTTTCTGTAGGGTCTCGGGGAGGGGCATAGCGCGGCGGAAACCACATTCATTGAAAATGGCAGCGATTGAGTTCTCATCCTAAATTACTGGAGTTTATACGGGAACGGCTAAGACCGGAATAACACCGGGACATGCTGCCGAGA
>MDTE01168358.1_pt1 | contig 16761 bp, 21 predicted proteins | sample 811231 | NCBI WGS metagenome assembly MDTE01 (sample SAMN05326651, study PRJNA326480) | marine metagenome | isolation source: seawater | place: Indian Ocean: Red Sea | collected 2010
TCGATAATAAACTCCACATTTGATTGCCCCTGCCACTCGTTTAAGGATAATTTACCAGCAATATTAAATAATTTTTTATCTTTTTTAAGTAAATATGCTCCAATTTCGTTATCGACGCAGTTAAATGTCATTGATTTGATTGTTGATCCATCTAATCCGACTAAAACTGATTTTATGTGTTTATCCTTAATAATCTTATTATTTACAGATTTCATATTCTCTAAAACGAACTTTGGCTCTGGATTGCCTGATCCAAAAGGAGCAAGCACATTAACTTTATTATAAAATTGAAGATTTAAGGCAGTAGGAGCTATCACACTATCTAAATATAAAGGTTTAACATTAGACTTGTTATTTATTAATTTTTCAAATTTTCTTAAGATAAACTTTTTAAACTTTTCAAAATTTTCATTTTTAATTGTAAAACCTCCTGCCATTTTATGCCCCCCGCCTTTTATCAAAATATTTTCTTGAACAGCGGACATAATTACTGAACCAATATCAAAACCAACAATAGACCTGGCAGAGGCTTTCCCAATGCCATTTTTGTTTAATGAAACTATTATTACTGGTTTATTAAACTTATCTTTAATTCTAGATGCAACTATACCAATTACGCCTTCATGCCAGTTTTTACCACAAATGACAATTACTGGCTCATTTATTTTATTCCCTATTACTTCCAAAATTTTGTCCATAACATCTTTTTCTAAAATTTGTCTCTCTTTATTGAAACGATCTAATTCGGATGCAATCTTAAAAACTTCTTTTGGGTCATTACTAATTAATAAATTTGCTCCATGAGAAGACTTTCCCACTCTACCTCCTGCATTAATTCTTGGTCCTAATTGATAACCGATATGGTAAACATTAGGTTTGCTTTGAATATCACAAATATCAAATAACGTCTTTAATCCCAAATTTTTTTTTGATCTTAAAATTTTTAATCCTTGTGCAACTATTGCTCTATTTAAACCAACTAAAGGAACTACATCACAAATAGTTCCTAAAGCAACTAAATCTAAATATTCGAGTAAATTTGGCTCCATTATTTTTGTTTTAGAAAACCAATTGCTTGATCTTAATTCTTTATTTAAACAAATTAAAAACATAAAAGTTACTCCAGCTGCACACAAATAATTTAGTTTAGACTTATCGTCTAATCTATTTGGGTTGACTACTGAGTAGGCCTTAGGTAAATTAATTTCTGATTGGTGATGGTCAAGAACTATTACGTCAGTTTTATTATTAAACGCATAATCAATAGCTTCAAAGGAAAGAGTCCCACAGTCTACAGTAATTATTAATTTAGTTCCATTATCTATCAGTTTTTTAAAAGAATCTTTAGAGGGTCCGTAACCCTCTTTTCTTCTGTCTGGTATATAAATTTCATATGGAACGTTTATTGAATTAAAAAAATTTGCAAGCAATGCTGTTGCTGAAGCACCATCTACATCATAATCACCAAAAATTCCAATTTTATGTTTTTGTGAAATTGCGTATGCAGTCCTTTTTGTAGATTTTAACATATCATTTATTATTTCAGGATTAGGTAGAAAATTCTTTATAGATGGACTTAAAAAAGCTTGAATATCCTCTTTTTTAATATTTCTAATTGATAAAAGCTTTGAAGTTATTTCATCTAACGAATAATTTTCTTTATAATATAAAACATCTTGCTCATTATATTTTTTAAAAACCCAGTCTTTATTGCTTACTGAATTAGTAATCATTTATTATATATATTTGTAATTATTTTATTTATTTTTTTACTTTTATGTAAAGCAAATGTTGTAACCTCATACTCATTGCCAAGATCTTTAACACCTTTTGTCAAATCTCCATCTGTTACACCTGTGGCACAAAATATAATATCGCCTTTAATCATGTCATCTATGTTATATTTTTTTTTAAAATCTTTAATTCCCAATTTTTTGGCTCTAATTTTTTCTTCTTCATTTAAAACAAGACGCCCTTGTATTTGTCCTCCAAAACAAGATAATGCTGCGGCTGCTAAAACTCCTTCAGGTCCACCTCCTGTGCTATAATAAATATCGTTTTTTGGGTTTTTTCCAATTACACTTAAAGCCCCTGCAATATCTCCATCAGTTATATAGTTTATATTAACTTTCATGCTTGAAAGTATTTCTATTATTTTGTCATGCCTTGGTCTTTTCATAACGCATGCATTAATTTTTGAGATATCTTTATTGGTTGCTTGAGCCAATAATTTAATATTTTTTTCAACTCCATTATCAATATCTAAAAGATTTTTAGGTAAATTTGGACCAACTACAATTTTTTCCATATAGGTATCGGGTGCGGATAAAAGATCTCCTTTTTTTGAAACAGCAAGAACAGAAAATGCATTAGGTTGATTATTTGCTGTAAATTTTGTTCCCTCTAAAGGGTCAACAGCTATATCAAATTTTGGTCCATTTAAAGTTCCAAGTCTCTCACCAATATACAGCATTGGCGCTTCGTCCATTTCCCCCTCCCCAATAACTATTGTCCCCTCCATATTTATCTTATTTAATTCTCTTCTCATCGGGTCAACTGCTCCTTTATCTGCAGCTATTTTATCGTTCTTTCCAATAAATTTGGAGGCTCCTATAGCAGCCTTTTCTGTTGCTTTAATAAATAAATTCAAAAATTTAGAATCTATAGACATTAATTATCATCAATACGTATCAATTTTGATTTTTTAATTATATAATTTTTTTTATCTATTTGATTTACGATTTTAGTGAAGGATTTATCTTTAGAAGCATGTGTAACTATAACAATTGATGAAGATCCTTTTCTTTTATTTGGATTTTGTATTAATCTTTTAATTGAAACTTTACTCTTTGAAAAGATATTTGTAATATTTGATAAAACTCCAGATTTATCTGCCACCTCGAATCTTAAATAGGCAGAAAAAAATCTTTCTGAAATATTTTTAAATTGAAGTTTTTTTCTTTTTTTATTAGAAATCGAAAATGGGAATTTTATATTTCCTCTCAAAATCGATGAAATGTCTGAAACCAAAGCAGATGTAGTAGCAGTTGGACCGGCTCCTTCACCTTGTATTATACTTTGCCCAACTGGTGCACCATCAATAATAACGGCATTAAGTACTCCATCGATACTTGCTACGTAGGAGCTTTTTTTGATAAGCGTTGGGTGCACTCTTTGAAAAATATCATTATTTATTAATTCTGCGTATCCTAAAAGTTTTATTTTATATCCAAGTTTATTTGCATTATCGATGTCTGCTTTATCGATATTCTTAATTCCTTCTACATGAATATTATTATTAAGATAAGAATTAAAACACAAAGATGATAATATCTTTAGTTTTGCGGCTACATCATCCCCATTCAAATCTGAAGCTGGATTAGTTTCAGCGTATCCAAGTGTTTTGGCTTTATTAAGTACATCTAAAAAATTTTTATGATCTTTATCCATTGAAGAAAGAATGTAATTTGATGTCCCATTAAAAATACCGTAAATTTTTTGAATTCTATTTGCTATAAGCCCTTCTTTTATAGATCTTATAATAGGAACTCCGCCACAAACAGAAGCTTCAAACTCTAAGTTAACTTTATTTTTTTCCGCAATGTCAGCTAATTGATCACCATATTTTGCAATTAAAGCTTTATTTGCTGTAACAACGTGTTTCTTATTCTTTAATGCATTGAATACTAGTTTTTTTGCTGGCCCTTCAGATCCACCAATTAATTCTATTACAAGGTCAACATCATTTTTTTTTGTTGCGTCTAAATAATTATTTAACCACTTTTTTTTTGGTATATTTAAATTTCTTTTTCTTTTTTTATTTTTTGCCGAAACATATAGTACGTTTGGTGTACAATTGTTCTTCTCCGATAATATTTCTTTATTTTTTTGCAGGTATTTATATAAATAACTTCCAATATTTCCTAAACCAATAATTGCTATATTTAATTTCTTCATAAATCTTATCTTCTGCTTATATCTGGAAAACCTTTCTTTTTACTTTGTTTCAACAAATATTTTGATATTTCATCAATACTACATTTTTTAATTAAAGTACAAACATCTACCACTTCAGCATTTTTACTATAAGTGCTTGATAAATTTTTGTTTTTTGAATTTGTTTCATCTTTATATTTAGTTGCTCTTTTTTTTTTTAATTCCTTATCTGACTCAATTTTATTTAATTTTGCAATATTTTGCTTAATCTTCTTTTCTTTTAATTTATCCTTTATTTTTTTTTTCTCTTTATTAGACAAGATTCTTAGTTTGTTATCTAACTTGTCTTTTTTATTAATACTAATTTTTTTTTCTAAATTTTCTTTATTAATATTTAGATTTAATTCAACTAAATCTATGTTGTCTTTTTTTTGGTTATTAATAATTCTAACTTCTAATGACAAATTTTCTTCAAAATATCTTTTAGCTTCAGTTTTATTAATACAAACATGATCTCCGCAAATTAAAACTGTTTTAGGCTTACTACAGCTCGATAGTATTATAATTAAAAACAAAAAAAAAATTTTTTTCATTTAAGACCAAGGGTTTCTTTAAAATCATGTAATAAATTCATATTTTGCACTGCTTGACCAGCAGCACCTTTGATTAGATTATCTATAGCTGAAAAAATAACAATTCTATTTTTTTCTCTGGTTTTACAAACTGAAATTTCACAATTGTTTGTATTTATAACATTTCCTGATCCTATTTGTGAATTTAGTTTTAAAATCTTTATAAATTTTGATCCTTTATAAAAATTAACAAGTGTATTTCTAATCTCATTAAGTGAATTTTTATTATCTATTTTAAGATAAATTGAAGTAAGTATTCCTCTAAATGTAGGTAAAAGATAAGGATTAAATGAAAATCTTATTTTTTTTTTTGTATTTTTGTATAGTTCCTGATCAATTTCACAAATATGTCTGTGATTATCGATACCATATGCATACGTTGAATTATATAAATTTTTATGTTTAAATTTTTTTTCAATATTTTTTCCCGCTCCAGAAAAACCAGATTTTGTGTCAATTATAATGTCTTTCATCTTTATTAAATTCTTTATTATTAATGGAGTTAATACGAGTTGAATTGAAGTGGGATAACAACCTGGATTAGATATAATTCTATAATTTTTTATTTTAATTTTATTGAACTCACTAATTGAATATAAAGAATTTTTTATCAGGTTTTTTGCTTTGTGTTTAATTTTGTAATTTTTAAAATAGATATTAGGATTTGTAATTCTAAAATCAGCAGATAAGTCTATATATTTTAATTTTTTGTACTTAAAAAAAGTTTTATTTATTATTTTTTGTGCCTCTCCATTTGGTAGAGATAAAAATACAAGATCTAATTTATTCCAATTGATCTTATTCATAGAAGAAATCTTTGGTAATTTTTTTTTAATTCTATTATCAAAAAAAGATATATTTTTTCCTAAGTTTTTTGTAGCACATAGGTTTAGTATTTTTACTTTTGGATGTTTTGATAAAATATAAACTAGATCTAAGCCAGTATATCCAGTTGCTCCTATAACTGCTGTTTTCAAAATATAATTTTTAGACATAATGATTTATACCATTGTCTTAAAAATAATAAAAATTAAATGATTATCTTTTAGAAAATTGAAAGCTTCTTCGAGCTTTTCTATGACCGTATTTTTTTCTTTCAACAACTCTTGAGTCCCTAGTCGTTAATTTATCCTTTTTTAAACTTTTTTTAAGATTTTCGTCATGAGCAATTAATGCTTTGGATATTCCTAAAATTATTGCGCCAGCCTGCCCAGACAAACCGCCACCTTTGACAGAACACTTAACATCATAATTAGTTGCAACTTCAGATATTTCTAAAGGACGTGTGACAATTATCTGATGAACAGGTCTTTTAAAATACTCGTTCATTTTAAGACCATTTACGTGAATATTGCCTGATCCTTTTTTAATCCAAACTTTAGCTATTGATCTTTTTCTACGACCAGTAGCGTATTTACTATCTTTAAAATCTAATTTTAATTTTTTTTTTTTATTTATAGTATGGTTTAAATTTTCCATTATCTTAAAATATTTTTTCTATTTAGTTTATCAAAATTAATAACTTTTGGGTTTTGATTTTCATGAGGATGTTTTTCATCCATATAAATCTTCAACTTTGTGAGTTGCTTTTTGGCCAAAGGTCCCCCTGGCAACATTCTTTTTACAGCCAGTTTTAAAATTTCTGAAGATTTATTTTTTTCTTTTAATCTTAGAGGGGTAATTTCTTTTATACCACCTGGGTGACCCGTGTGTTTGAAATACTTTTTATTAGTAAATTTTTTTCCTGAAAATTTTATTTTATCTGTGTTTGTAACTACAACAAAATCTCCATTATCGACATGAGGATTAAATACAGCTTTGTTTTTTCCTCTTAATACTTTTGAAATATACGACGCTAGTCTTCCCACTGAAGCATTTTGAGCATCAATTATATACCAATCTTTTTTAATATCTTTCTTTTTTGCAAACGGTGTCATGATAATGGGCGATAGATACAAAGAATAGTGTTTAAAGTCAATTTATTTAATGTATGAATAATAAAGATTTATACTACTAAAAATCAAAAGAACGCTTATTATTTGATGGCCTGAAGCCAAATAAATATTTAATCCTGATATTAAAGTAAAAATACCTAAAGATATTTGAAGAAATAAAAAAAATAAAAATAATCTTAAAGGTTTATACAATTTTTTTATTTCGAACTTATATACATAGAAACTTAATAATAAACTATATCCAGTAATTAGGTAAGCTAAATTTCTATGATAGAACTGAACTAAAGAATGATTATCAAAATTAAATAAACTATTTGAATTTATGATCTTAAAATCGTCAGGAAAATATGAATTGTTCATTAAAGGCCATGTTTGATATATTTTTCCAGCATCTAAGCCAGATACAAAAGCACCTAACATAATTTGAATAAATATTATAAAAATTAAAAATAAAAAAAATAAATTGTTTCTAGAAAATTTAAAAAAGTTTTTATAAGTTTTTTTTTTTACATTTATAAATAACCAAAAAATTGTGGAAATAATTAAAAGTGCAATTGTTAAATGTAGTGCCAACCTGTAATGACTGACTGTAGTATTATTTACAAGTCCACTTTTAACCATATACCAACCGACTATACCTTGAGTAACTACTAAAAATAAAATAATGTAGCATGGTATCAGGTAATGTTTGCTAATTTTCTTAGAAAAATGAAAATAGATTAAAGGGATTAAAATAAAAATACCAATTATTCTTGCTAATATTCTATGAATATATTCCCAATAAAATATTACTTTAAATTCAGAAATTGTCATATCTGAATTTAAAATTTGGTATTGAGGTATTTTTTTATATGAGTCAAAATAATGATTCCAAGATGTTTCATTAAGTGGTGGCAAAATTCCACTAAACAATTCCCATTCTGTAATCGACAAACCAGAGTCTGTTAGACGTGTAAGACCACCTATTACAATTATTGCAAAAACAAGGGCTAAACTAATCAAAAGCCAATATATAAATAAATTGTTTGAAATTTTATAATATTGAGTCATCCTCTTAATATATATATATTTTTAATTTTCAGTAATTTATTAATGTCGCTATGGCAAACAAAAATATAATTAAATTAAGAGGCAAACTTGATAAGCTTGATAGCTCTTTTCTAAAATTAATAAAGAAAAGAACACTTTTAGTGGATCAAGTTTTAAAAAACAAAAAGTATAAAAAAGACATTATCGATAGAAAAAGAATTAAAATTATAATGAAAAATATCTCAAAAAAATCAATTAAAGGTAAAATAGACCCTCGAATAACTTCTAGAATTTGGAAGTCAATGATCAGAGCTTTTATTGATTACGAATATAGAAATTTTAAAAACAAGTAACAAATTATTTACTATGAGGTGGTAATTTCTTTTCTAAAAAAAACTCATGCTTTCTAGTATTTGGATTATATTTTTTTAATTTAAGCTTTTCTTTTGCTTTTTCACCTTTTGTAGGTTTTTTTGCATAATAAACAAATTTGCTATCAGGATTACTTTCAGGAACCATTCTAACTTTAATGTGGGTTTTTTTTGCCATATTTTTTTAATCTTTTAATTTTTTCTAAAATTTTTGTACTTTTATTTTTTAAGAATTTTTTATAATAAACAGCTTTTAAACTATTCGAATTACTAACGTCAAGTTTTTTTATTTTTCCGTTTAATATATTTTTAACTCCTTTTATAGTCATACCCTCATCTTTGAGTAAAAATTTAATCTTCTTAATTAATTCTACTTGTTCTGAGGTATAATATCTCCTATTGTTAATTAATTTTGGCTTAATTTGTTTAAATTCTCTCTCCCAAAATCTTAAAATATAATTTAAAGGTTTCTTGTTAGTTTCATCAACTAATTTAAGAATCTTCGAAAGTTCAGTTATATTTATCAACTTAGTCACTATTATTTATATCTAATTTAAAATTCTTCGATGCTGTAAAACTAATTGATTTTCTTGGTTTTATTAGGAACTCTTCTTTTGTTTTTGGATTCCTACCAACTCTTTCTTTTTTATTGATTATCTTAAAAGATCCTAGATTCTTTAAATTCAAATCGTTATCTTTAATCTTATTAAAAAGTATATCGATCAGATCCTCTGTAAGTTTTTTTGAGAGTGACACTGAAACACCTAATTTTTTACTAATGTTTTCTGATAAATTAATTTTCTTAAAACTATTATTGGTCACTTTTCAAATGGTTTAGGTTTTTTTTAATTTGTTGCATTAGATTTCCTTTTACAATCTTATAACACAAATCTATTGAATGATAAAAACCTACATCATCGATACCACCGTGACTTTTAACTACAGGTCCATTTAAACCTAAAAAAATTGCTCCATTATATTTTCTTGGATCTAGTCTTTCTTTAAATTTTTTAAGTGAAAAATAAGAAAAAATTAAAGATATTTTTGTTATGAAATTCTTTGTCAAAGAGTATTTAAGATTATCTGTAATGAATTTTGCAGTACCTTCTGCAGTTTTAAGTGCTACGTTTCCAGTAAAACCATCGGTAATAATTACATTAGAGTCACCACTCATCATTTTATTTCCTTCAATATATCCTTTAAAAATAAAATTATCCTCATTACTTAATTCATTTAATCTTTTATAAGCTTTTTTTAATGCTTCAGTTCCTTTTATTTCCTCAGACCCAATATTCAATAACGAAACCAAAGGTTTTTCATTTAAAAAAAGTGATTTAAATAATGCCGAACCTAATTCGGCAAAATCAATAAAATTATTGTCATCACATTCAATATTGGCTCCAAGATCTAATACAACGTTCATACCTTTTTGGTTTGGCCATAGACCCGCAAGAGCTGGTTTACTAACACCGTCTATCATTCTGAGAATCATTTTTGAGATAACTAGCAAAACACCTGTATTTCCAGCTGACAAACTTATATCTGAGTCACCATCAATTTGAGATTTTATACAATTCCACATGCTAGTATTCTTTGAATTTTTAATTGCTGTTAAAGGCGTTTCCTCATCGGATACAACAGAGTCTGTATGTGTTATTACCAAATTTTCAGAAATTATTTTATTTTCATCTAATATCTTACGTATCTTATTTTCATCTCCGAATAAATTTATAATAAAATCATTTTTAGATTTGTTTTTGGACAAAAATAAAGCAACACCTTTTACAGTTTTTGAAGGAGAGTTTTCACCACCCATTGCATCGATTGCAATAGTTATTTTTTTATTCATCTGCAATAATTAAATATCTAAAATTTTTTTACCGTTGTAGTATCCGGATTTAAGGTCAATATGATGAGATAATTTATATTCACCGCTCTTTTTGTCCTCTACCGCATTGGCAGATGATAATTTATGATGAGATCTCCTCATCTTTTTTTTGGATATAGATGTTTTTCTTTTTGGTACAGCCATGGTTAACCTTTAAAATTTATTGATTTTAATATCATATTATCAACGGGTATTTCAAAACAAAAATTATAAAAATTCATAAAATATCTTTCAAAATCAATATATTTTGTGTTTTTAGTATCTTTTAGATCTTTAAAGTACTCAATTATCAATTTTTCATTAATCTTAAATGTACCTATCACATCTTTTTTGTTTAATTTTAAAAGAATATCATAAAGTAATTTGTTAAAGTCTTTCATCTTTTTATTCACTGAAACATCTCCAAATCCCATTTCTCTTAAGTTATTTTCGATATTATGAAAAAGTGAGTCGTAAGATTTTTGATCAAATTTCTTTCCTTTGTTTTTGGAGACAATCATCATTATAGAAAAATGTATAAACATTAAGTAAATTCGAGTTTCAAAGGTATCTGGTAATCCAATATTTTTATAGAAAAAAATATTTCTAGCTAAGCTTAACAATGTATTATACAAATCTTTAGTATGAGATTTAGATATAATTGCCATTTTATATTTTATACCCTTTGTGCAATTTTGTTTTTATCATCTTGTAAATTTAATGAGCCAGTAAAAAATCATGGTATCATATTTCTTGAGAATAGATCAGAAAAAATATTTGTAGAAAAATCAAATAAAAATGATGTCATCAGGATATTTGGTCAACCTCACACAAAATCTCTAAATGATGACGACTTGTGGATTTATATTGAGAGAGTTCTAACTAAAGGGGAATATCATAAATTAGGTCAAAATGTCTTAAAATCAAATAATGTTCTAATACTGAAATTTGATAAATTTGGCATACTTAAGGAAAAAAAATTTTTAGATAAAAATGATAAAAATAAATTGGCATTTGCTGATAAAAAAACTGAAAATAATTTGACTCAAAAAAGTTTTATTGAAAAGTTTCTTTCAAGTATGAGAACAAAAATGTACGGTAAAAAATAATCTAATGTGCTATAACAGCTAATAAAAGTAATGCTACAATATTAGTAATTTTGATCATTGGATTAACAGCCGGTCCAGCTGTATCTTTATAAGGATCGCCTACTGTGTCACCAGTAACGGCAGACTTATGTGCATCGGATCCCTTACCTCCAAAATTACCATCTTCAATATATTTTTTAGCATTGTCCCAAGCTCCACCACCAGCAGTCATAGACACAGCCACAAATAAACCAGTTATAATTACTCCTAGAAGCATTGCACCCAAAGATGAAAGAGCAGCTTCTATACCTCCAATTTGTAAAATTATAAAGTAAAGCACGATTGGTGATAAAACGGGAAGCAAAGATGGAATAATCATCTCTTTTATAGCTGCTTTAGTCAAAAGATCGACTAATCTTCCATAATCAGGTTTTCTTTTTCCTTTCATTATTCCTGGAATCTTTTTAAATTGCCTTCTAACTTCAATAACTACGGCTCCACCTGCTCTTCCAACAGCTTGCATTCCCATTGATCCAAATAAATAAGGAAGCATTCCACCAATAAGAAGACCAGCTACTACAAATGGATTTGACAAATCAAATGTTACATTAATTCCTTCAAGTGCAGAACCACTCACCTTGGAAAAATATTTAATATCTTCGGTGTATGCAGCAAATAAAACTAATGCTCCAAGTCCAGCTGATCCTATGGCGTATCCTTTCGTTACCGCCTTTGTAGTGTTTCCCACAGCATCTAGTGCGTCTGTTGTTTTTCTAACATTTTTAGGTAACTTAGACATTTCAGCTATACCACCAGCATTGTCAGTCACTGGACCATAGGCGTCTAAGGCTACGACCATGCCAGTCAACGCAAGCATTGCTGTTACAGCTATTGCTATACCGTATAATCCAGCAAGACTGTTAGTGTATAAAATTCCAGCTACAATTATTAAAGCGGGTATTGCAGTTGCCTCCATAGAAATTGCTAAACCTTGTATAACATTTGTACCGTGTCCAGTTGTTGATGACTTAGCAACTGTTTTAACCGGTCTATAATCAGTTCCAGTATAATATTCTGTTACCCAAATTAATAATCCAGTTATTACAAATCCTACTAACCCACAAATGTATAAATCAAATCCAGAAAATATAGCTCCAGCATTATTATTGTAAGTACTTTGCATTCCAATTATTGAGTCTGTTACAGGATACATAATTATCAATGAAGTTATCGCAGTAACTATAAATCCTTTATAAAGGGCACCCATTATATTTTTACTATTTCCTAATTTTACAAACCATGTACCGATTATTGAAGTTACAATACATGCTCCACCAATTGCCAAAGGATACACCATTAGATTATAATCTTGAGGTGAAAATATTGAAGCTAAAACCATGGTTGCAACAATTGTGACAGCATATGTTTCAAATAAATCTGCAGCCATACCCGCGCAATCTCCAACATTATCACCAACATTATCTGCTATCACCGCAGGATTTCTAGGGTCATCTTCAGGAATACCAGCTTCAACTTTACCAACTAAATCTGCTCCTACGTCTGCACCTTTTGTGAAAATGCCTCCTCCCAATCTCGCAAAAATTGAAATTAAAGAGGCACCAAAACCAAGAGCTACTAAAGCATTAATAATTTCTCTTTTATCTACGTTTAAGTTTATTAAAATTATATAATATATAGTTATTGCTAATAAAGCCAATCCAGCTACTAAAAGACTAGTTATTGCACCTGATTTAAATGCAATAGTTAATCCAGATTGTAAGCTTCTCCGAGATGCCTCCGCGGTTCTCACATTTGCTTTTACTGAAATTAACATTCCCACATAACCAGCCACGCCAGAAAGGAAAGCGCCTATAAAGTAACCTAACCCAACAAGATAACTAAAAAAATAACTTACTATTGCTAAAACTATCAGGCCTACAACAGCAATGGTTTTATACTGTCTATTTAAATAGGCTTTAGCACCAATCTGAATTGCTTCTGCAATTTCTTGCATTCTAGAATTTCCAGCGCTTGATGATATAATTTGACCGGAAAGAAGATAGCTATAAGCAACAGCTAATATGCCTGTAAATGAAATTAGATAAAGTAATTCTAAATAATTTGTCATTTTAATAAGCGGATAAATGCCAAAAAAGAGTTAAAAACGCAAGCTAAACTTGGTATTAATTATAGATATTCACTCATCTTTTCTTAATTCTTTAGAGATTTTATCTAAAATAGCGTTTAAATAACCAATTTGAACTTTCTCTAAAAAAAATTCTGATGCTAATAAATACTCACTTATAATTACTTTTTTAGGATTATTATGTTTGAATAATAGCTCAAAAACAGCTGCGAATAGAATAATTTTAAGTAGTTTATCTGTTTTATTTAAATTTATGTCATCACTTAAATATTGAATAATTTTTTCTTCAATCAATTCTGATCTTTCAAGGGTGCCAATAACAACGTCTTTTATAAATTTTTTGTATTGATTTCTGGGAAAATCTAGTTTTGTTTCTGGATTCATTAAAGAATTATAAATTTTTTGAATAATCTTGACTCTTGGTGATGGGTTCTTAAATTTTTTTTGGTCCATTATTTAAAATGGACAAAACCGCGTTTGCAGCTTCCAACCCTTTATTTGATTTATTTGATTTAATAATACCACATCTTTCTTTTGCCTGCTTAATATTAAGAGAAGTGATAATTCCGTTACCAATAGGTTTATTATATTTTATAGATATTTCTAATATAGATTTGAAAGTTGTCTTACTAATTAATTCAAAGTGTGGTGTTTTTCCTTTTATAACACATCCTAAAGTAATAAATGCATCAAATTTTTTAATATTTCGTCTTAAAGCAATTGGTATTTCAAATATACCTGGAACAGTTAAAATACTAATATTGAATTTATTTTTTTTAAAAACTTTTTTAGCTGAATTCACAAGCCTATGAGAGATAGTCGTATAATAATTAGCGTTTATAATTAAAATCTTTTTCATTTAATGATTAATTGTTTTTTGATTTTAAGTCCAAATCCCTCTAGACTTATAATCTTTTTTTTTGCACGCGATAATAATATCATATTTTTTACTTTTAAATCTTTGATAATTTGAGCTCCTATTCCATAGTACCTTAAAGTAAGATCTGTTTCATTAATTTGGCTCTTTTTTTTTTTCGTTATTAATAATTATTAATAAGAAATTTTTAAACTTTGATAATAGTTTAAGATTTTTCTTAATTTCAGAGTTTGTGAAAATTTTTTTTTGATTAATTTTTTTGGATAATACTCTAGTTGGAACAGAAATAGATTTTTTAAATTTACCTCTCGAAATAACAAAACTTTCAAGATCATTAAGTTTATTTTTATAGATGGTAAAAAGAGATTTTTTTAAATAATATGAATTTATAGATTTGGTTTGAGTTTTATAAACTAATTTTTCATTTTTTAATCTATAAGCGATTATATCAGCAATAGAAGCTATTTTAATTTTATGTTTTTTAGAGAATTTAATTAAATCTTCAAGTCTTGCCATTCTACCGTCCTCATTCATAACCTCACATATAACTGAGCTAGGATTTAATTTAGATAATTTTGAAATATCAACAGAGGCTTCTGTATGTCCTGCTCTTTCTAAAACTCCTCCTGATCTTGAAACCAAAGGAAAAACGTGACCCGGTGAAACTATATCTCTTTTTGTAGAGTTTGGATTAATTGCGACATTTATTGTCTTAGCTCTATCGAAAGCAGAGATTCCAGTACTGATACCTTTTTTAGCCTCTATAGATACAGCAAATGCGGTTTGCATTCTCGATTTATTAATTGATGACATTAATGGAAGTTTTAATTTATTTATCTGTCTTTTTGTTAAGGCCAGACAAATAAGACCACGCCCGTGCTTAGCCATAAAATTTATTATTTTTGAATTACACTTTGATCCAGGAACAACAAGATCACCCTCGTTTTCTCTATTTTTATCGTCTACTATGATAAACATTTTTCCCCTCTTAGCGTCTTTTATTATAGATGGAATTGATGAGAATATTTTTTTAGACATTTTAATGAGTATACTTATATATATATTTTCCAAATATATCTAATTCAAGATTTACTAAATCATTAGGTTTAAGTTTTTTTAAGTTAGTTAATTTCAAAGTGTGGGGAATAATATTTAAATGAAAATAATTTTTTTTAACTTTTGATATTGTAAGAGATACACCATTTACAGAAATTGAAGCTTTTTCTTCCAAATATTTAGAAAAATTCTTATTTTTCACTTCAAGTCTTAAATCCCATGAATTGTCTATAAAATTAATTTTCTTTACTACACCTGTTGTGTCGACATGTCCTTGAGTAAAATGGCCAGAAATTTTTTGCCCATATATTAGCGATTTTTCTAAATTAATGATTTGACCTATCTTAATTGTTTTAAAATTTGATCTCTTAATCGTTTCATTAGAAATATAAAAATAAATTAAATTTTTTTTTATTTTTGTTAAAGTTAAACATACACCATTACAACTAATTGAAGCTCCTAAATCTTTATTCTTAAATCTTAAATTAGATCTAATTCCTAAAAATATACTATTTTTATTTTTTTTTAAAATCTCGACTTTTCCGGTATTATAAATTATTCCATTAAACATTTTTTAATTTCAACCTATAAAGTTTATTGTCATTAAGATTAACTTTTATTCTATTGTTGAGTTTGAGTTTATTTATAAAACTTATACTAGTATTATTGCTTCCTTTATTTCCTAAAATTTCATTAGATTTAAATAAATATAAATTATTTATTAGTTTAAATTTTAATAATACATTTAAAAAAATTAACCCTGATTCAATTAAAACTCTACCCTTTCCAATTTTAAATATCTTTTTAAGAAGAATTTTAAAATCATTTTTACTTTTAAGTTTTTCTATTTTGATGATTTTTATTTTTTTTTTCATAAAAAAAGATAGTTTTTTTTTGTTGGAACTTAATGTAACAATAAAAATTTTTCGTTGTCTTGAAAGATTAAACAACTTCAAGTTTTTTTTAAGCTTTAATTTTCTGTCAATAATTATTAAATCTGGCTTATAATTGTCTAAACCATCTATCCTACAGTTTAATATCGAATTATCCTTATTAATCGAGTATGATGTTGAAACTATGCAATCATACTGAGATCTTATTAAGTGAGCTACTTGTCTTGATTTAAAATTTGATATCCATTTAGAATTTTTACTAATTGAATAATAGTCTTTTGATATGGCCAATTTAGCATCAATAAGGGGAAATTTTTTGTTTTGATTTAAAAAGTAACTTTCATAAAAATCTTTATTGTACTGCTCAATTTTATTTATCTTTGTAATTTTTTTTAAAACCTTATTGGCTTTCTTGTGAGTTCTTTTATCAGGGTCGTTAAAGTTGTAGAAAATTTTATTGATCTTTTTCTGTTTTATTAAATTTGTACAAGGCGGTGTTAAACCATAGTGCGTACAAGGCTCTAAAGTTACATATAAATCTGATCCTTTAAAATTTAACTTTTTATTAAGAGCATTGAATTCAGCATGTGGTCTACCATTCATAGATGTGTAACCAGAACTTATTACAGAGTTATTTTTTACTACAACACAGCCAACGGATGGGTTTCGGCCCGTTCTTCCTAAATTTTTTCTTGCCAGATTAAATGCTAAATTAGAAAAGAAATTATGATTTATTTTCATCTAAGTTGCCTACAAAATCCTCAAAGTCTTTTGCCTCCTTAAAATTCTTATAAACTGAGGCAAAACGCACATAAGCAACTTTATCTAATGATGAAAGACCTTCCATGATAAATTTTCCTATAGTTGGTGTTGGAATTTCACTTTCTCCAAGTCCTTCGAGATTTCTTACA
>MDTE01021734.1_pt1 | contig 16758 bp, 13 predicted proteins | sample 811231 | NCBI WGS metagenome assembly MDTE01 (sample SAMN05326651, study PRJNA326480) | marine metagenome | isolation source: seawater | place: Indian Ocean: Red Sea | collected 2010
AGAATCTCCTACTGCTCCTGTTCAAGAATCTCCTACTGCTCCTGTTCAAGAATCTCCTACTGCTCCTGTTGAGAAGATAGCTCAACCAGAAATTGATGTACAAGAAACAGAATCTCAAAGTAGTTCTAGAACTAAAGAAATTTCAAACGAAGTAAAAGAAGTACAGTTTGTTACTAAAGTAAAAGATGCCGAAACTTTAGACACAACTGAGGCTACTTCAAATTCTGTTACAACAGTGCAAGAGGTTCTCGGTGATATGATGGGAGATGCTCCTGCTTGTCCAGATTGTGGGCATATAACAATAAGAAATGGATCATGTTATAAATGTCTAAATTGTGGAAATTCTTTGGGTTGTAGCTAGATCAGCTTTTTAATAAATTAACAATTTTTTCTACAATCATTTTTTGTTGATTTAATGTTACATGACTACCAATAGGTATATAAAAACCCTTTTGTCCAATTTCTTCGGATATAGGACAATTGAAAGTTTCACTACTCATTTTTAAAAAAGCTGGCTGTTTGTGTAGGGGGTAAAAAAAAGGTCTTGTTTCAATGCCATCATCAAACAAGTTTGACATTATTTTGTTACGATCAAATTTAATTTTTGGAATTATCCCATATACCCAGTAATGATTCATGACACCACCTAGTTGAGCTAGTGGTATTTGCAATAAGTCCATATATTTTGAAAACAAATCGTTATAAATTTTTGCTTTTTTGATTTTCATACTTATGACTTTTTCAATGCTTTTAATACTTGAATTACCAAACGCGGCTTGCAAACCACTTAATCTATAATTCCAATAAAAATTTTCATGTTTGAATCTTTCTGAATTGTCAAAATCTAAATTTCTAATTTGTTTAATTTTGTTAAATATTTCATCATTATCTGTCAATAAAGCACCTCCCTCTCCACTAGTAACATGTTTGTTAGCATAAAAACTTAAGGTAGAAATCAAACCAAATGTACCACATTTTTTTCCATTTATTGTTTGTCCATGTGCTTCAGCCGAATCTTCAATTAGTAGAAGATTGTTTTCATTACAATATCTTTGAATATTCTCCGCTTCAGCAACCAATCCATATGTATGCACCATCACTATTGCTTTTGTTTTGTTGGTTTTTACTTTTTTTATATCATCAAGAGTCATATTCCAAGAAAGATCGTTGACGTCACAAAAAACTGGTTTAGCTCCCGAACGAACTACAGCAGATAAACAAGAAATAATGGTAAAAGATGGAATAATAACTTCATCATCACTCTTTAAATTCAAACTTTGAAGAGCAACATCTAATGCTGTACTTCCATTAGTTACAGTTGCAACATAAGTCCTGTCAAAATAATTTGAAAGAGAAAGTTCAAAGTTTATTATCTCAGAAGATCCTCCTGATATATTCTTTTTGTTAAGTGCATTAAGGACCGCTATTTTATCTCTCAGGTAAATTTTGGGCTCAAAAACATTTATCATATTAAAAATGTTTTTTATCTAAATCTTGAATATAAGGACCTTGTTTAAATTCTATAAATTTAGATTTTTCCTGAACTTGAATTCCGTGTCCTCCGTCAAAAATTAAAATTGAATCATTTTTTTTAATAATTACTGAATCAATAAAGTTTTTTTCATTGTCAAACAAATCAATCTTTAACATTCCACTTAATACAACAATTGCCTCTGATGTACTGTAAATTTCGCGTTTTTGAGAGTTGTGTATATGATTTTCAATTATTTCTCCTTTATCAAGATTAAAAGTTCCGAATTGAAAGTCTTTTTCATTATCTGTATAAAAAGCTTTTCCATCCTTAAAGTCTTTATCTTTATGGACGATAGCTATAAGGTTTTTGTTTTTATCAAATATTTCCACAATTTACTTAGATCTACTAAATGCTGCTTTTATATATGGTAGTGATAATTTAAGAAGAACAAAGTAGTTAGTACTGGTTTTTGAAACTCCATATTTTCTTGGCTTACAATAATATCCAACCTCTACTATTTTTATTTCTCTTCTTTTAAGACTTTTCATCAAATATAAAAAATACTCACCGTACACTGCCTTCGAAAATATATTCTCAATAAAATATTCTTTACGACCAATAATAAAACCACTGGTTATATCGTTTACACCAATATCTGTAATAAAACTAATAAACTTGTTGAAGTATTTTGATAGGTAAATGGCCAAAACAGAATCTTCAGAGTTAGAAATTTTGATGATGTATTGAATTATCCCTAGCTTTCCACTTTGTTCTACTCCTTTATAACCTCCTCCCTCGACAAATCTTGAACCAACAATTACAGATTCAGGTTGATTAATTTGTTCTTTTATAAGTTTTTCTACCGATAGATTATCCATTGAGCCATCAGCATCTAACCACATCACATATGACTTAGTTGAAAGTAAAATTCCCTCATAAATTGACATTGGTAATGATTTCTTTTCTTTTCTTACCAAAATTTTTATGTTTTTATCTTTATCTTGCAAAGATCTTATATAATTTTCAGTTCCATCAGAGGAATTATCGTCAACAACAATTAATTCATAATCATCAAGATTTTGTCGTTTTACTACAGAAACTAACTCTGGAACCAAAATTTTTAGATTTTCAATTTCATTAAGTGTTGGAAGAATTATAGATAATGAAATATTTGCAGTTTTCATAGCATTATTCTAAAACAAATATTGATTGAAATATCAAGTATTAATTTTTAGCTTCAGCCAAAAGAATAAACCCTATTTTATTAAAAAATAAATAGCCAAAAACCTTTTCAATGAATAATCCTAATTTATTGTTAAAAATTGAAAATGCCAGACCAGGATTAACAATTTTGGTAACTTTTATTTCTTTAAAGTGTTTTTCTAAAACGTTGATCAGAGTTTTTTTGCTAAATTTATTTACTGTTACTGAGTCGTAATTTTTTACTCCAAAATATCTTGAAATTCTCTGAATAAATAAAAATGATTGAGAAAAATTAGGGGTTGTTATTACAACTCTTCCTTTTGTTTTGATCAAGTTTTTAATATCTTCTAATAACTGATTAACTTGATCATCATTCAAGAATTCTATCAATCCTAAAATTGTCACAATATCAAATTTAGATGAATTAAGTTTTTTAAATTCATTTAAGGAATAAAAAGAATTATTTTTTCCAAAATTTTCTGTAGCATAATTGATTTGCGTGGCAGCTATATCAACCCCTACTGAATTACCATACAAATATCGTCCTATGAAAGTTCCGGAGCCGCAAGCATAATCAAGGTGATTATCATGGGGGTTTATATATTTTTTAATATTTAAATATGTGCAATTGTGCCAATTAGATTGAAAATTGCTTCCATTTTTTAACCCTGTTGTTATTAATTTATCGTAGTAACCTTTTTCAAAATTATTTTCCCAAAAATTTATATCGTTAGTCATTTATTATCAACATTACCATTTGAGCTAAAACAGTTACACTAGAAATAATGTTTCTTAAAAATATTACATATTTTTCTTTCTTTTTATCTTTAGGGTTTCTGTATCTTACTGAAATTAATAAAGAAGCAACAATTGCGACTTTAATTATTGGTATCTTTTATGGTTTACAGTTGATGATTAATAGAAAGAAAAAGACTAATTATGGTCGTACCACAAAAAGTTTAACTGATTCAATTACAATTCATAAAAAATTCTTTGTATATTTAGGTTATCTTTTTCTAATCATAATTACACAAAATGTAACTCTTAATTTTGAAGTTATCTCATGGGACATACCATCTTACTTAGTTGCTTCACAAGAAATTAACATGGGGTATTTGCCATTAGAAACACAGTGGGAATCAAAAGGTCCCTTGTTTTTCTATATGTACAATTTCATTTCAAATATTGTAAATAACAGCTATATCTTGTTTCGTCTTGCAAATGATATTTTGTTACTAATTGTCACAATAATGTTGTTTAATATCTCATTAACTAATTCACAAAATTTTAATCTCTCAATTTTTACTGGCCTATTTTTTATCGTATTGACTTCAATAGTTTGGTATGTAAGCGAATACTCTGAATTATATAGTTTATTATTTATAAGTATTTCATATCGAATATTTCAAATTGAAAAAGATAGATATTTTAAATTTATTGTAGGATTGCTTCTTGGACTTTCAACACTAATAAATCAGGGAACTGTATTATTTTTAATACCTTTTTTAATAACTTTATATCTTAAAAAAGAAAATAAATTTTCGAACATAATTAAATTACTAATTGGATTTTCATTACCCCATTTAATATTTTTATATTTATATTTTCAAAGAGATCTTTTAGAAATCTATTTGGCAAATTATATTCAACTGCCACTGACCTACACTCAAAGTTCATTGAGTTCATTTTACGAGCTTAAAGTATGGATAAGAGGATATTACGAATACGATGGATTTTTATACGCCGTAATAATCCTTACATTTGCATATTTTTCAAAGGAGATCTTTATTGAATTTCTTCAAGATAAAGAAAATATTCTAAAAAGATTTGATTTAGAGTTGATGGGACTAATTGTTTCGTTAGGTGTTTACTTTATTGCAGGTCATAATTATTATCATCATTTATTTTATTTACTATTCTTTACTGCTTTGTTTGTTGGAAAAGTAAAAGAAAAAGAATCAAGAAACATCATTTTTTCCCTGGTTTTTCTATCTTCAATAACAATTTTTTCATCAGGGTTCAACGGTTCATTTAATAACCTTAGTAATTTAAATGAAACACAAAATAATTATCCAATTTATCAACTGTCTAAGGAAGTAAAAAATTTTATTGATTCAGATGACGAGATATTAGCTTTGGATTATATATTGTTGTTATATTATTTAGATAAACCGAATTATTCATATATAGTCCATCCTTCTAACCATTATGACAATGCTGTAACTGAGACATTGACACAAATAGGTAAATTAGTACCAAACCACATAAGCATTATGATTGAAGAGGAGCCAAAGGTTATAATTTGCAACCCTAGACAAATAATCAATGGAAACCCACAAAGAATTGATGACTACAACTGTGCAATTTCAGATTATAAATTTAATTATGAATTTATTGACACTGAAATATATCGAACTTCATTCAATCTTGAATATTACAAAAATCCGTATCAAACAATCAATTTATATATTAAAAATGATTAATAATGATTCAGCATTGCTGAATAGTTATGTATAAAAGTTGCCAAAAATATTCCTAATATCAGAACATAACTTTTTAAATTTTTTTGTTTTAACTTCTCCAAATATAAAATAGCTAGCACCCCAATTAAATGGAAAGCTTGAATCATATAAGTTGCTTTTATTGTGTCTCCTGAATCAAGTGCAGGATATTTTATTAGAAACCACAAATATCCACTAAAGGAAATGAATATAGAAAGAGAGACGTAAGTAATAAAAAGGTTACTTCCATTTTTTATATTTAGATACTTTAAACTTTTACCAATAACAAAGATAAAAAACATAGTAACAATTATTGAGACTATATTTACACGTGCAAGATAATCCCCAATAATTAATTGATTTCTTCCTGAAGTAAGTGCATTTCGAGTAAACACAAAATATCCCCAGTAATCACCCCACAAATCTGAGTAAAGTATTGGAAGTACTTCATTAGAGAAATTTGGTCTAATTGGTTTTGAAAACATCATCTCTAGTGAACTTATATTTGGAAAATAAAAAGACCTTGGTTGGTTTGAAAAACTAAAAGTTGTGGGTTCCATATTAAAAGCTGTAAATGTTCCATATCTTAGAAATAAGCTTAGATAAAACCAAAATGAAGTAACAAAACCAACAACAAAAGATCCAATTATAAATTTAAAGTACTTGAGTCTTTCAGTGTTTGAATCAATATAAATTAGTAATAAAAAAATTGCTGGGAATAATAAAATTGCCCATTGTCTAGATAAAGCCAACGATCCAATTATTAAACCAAAAATAACTTGATCGTGTAATTTAAAGTTAAATTTATTTTCAAATAGAAGTAGCAACCTGTATAAAAGACAAGCTAAAAAAAATATTATATAAGGCTCTCCCCTTATCATTGAGAATGTTCGATAATTTACACTCAAAATTCCAATAACAATCAATACATTTATATTTAAAAAACTAGAATTCGTTAATTTTTTAAAAATTTTTAAATAAATAAATATTGAAGAAAAAAACAAAATAGATTGGAAAATTTGTGATATTTTTGCATATATAGGTCGACAAGTTTCAACCAAATCAAGTGAATCAACAACATTTCTACAAATTACTTGAACAAAAGAAGGAAAAAGATATCCCATTGGGGGATTAAAAAACTCTCTGCTTGCGTCCTCTGTTGGTAATTGAAAATCTCTAGGCAAATACATTGAAAGATAATCAACGTATGAGTGATGTGCTTCAGCATCATATCCCAACAGTGGATCATAAGTTGCAATATTAAATGCAAATACAAAGATTAAGGAAAATATAATAAGATAAAATATTGGTTTTTCTAAAGTATCTATATTCATTTATAATCTCACAATGTTTCTCATTATAATTTTTTTATAAGTTTTATTGCTAAGTTTTAATAATAGAGTTTTTTAAAGAGATAAAAAATTGCTTTTTCTTGACGGATATATAAAAATTGTTTTTTGAAGAATTTTTTAAAGTTATGTATACAAAAATAAAAAATGAAGTGTCAAGTCGTATTTCACTTGTTTAGTTAAGGCAATTTTACCTTCATTAAATAGCCTGTACTGCTGGCTAGTATTAGAGAATCTTTTTCAAACGGATAAACCATCACAGAAGAAAAGAAACCAGGTAGTTCCTCTGGAAGAGGAATTAACTTTACATCGTCATTTATAAAGTCATAGGCAAATAGTTCTTTTGACAAAAAATCTACAAATAGAAAATTTTCATAATAATCACTATTTATGTCTTTAATTATATCTCCTCCAATTAAAGCTGCTCTATATAGCTGTTCAGTTTGGTGATCATAATAAACCCTTGGTTTGGTTGTATTGTTGTATACAAAATCAAAAATATCTTCATTAACTCCGTTGTTCCAATAAAAAACTTCAGCCGTGTCTATTTCATTTTTAATTGATCCTTCATAAAGAGGCCAGCCAAACAAAAATGGTTCTTTGGTTTCATTAAATGTTTTTAGATTTATAATATTTAGCTCTTCACTAGAGGCAAAGCCGATATCAGGTACAAATAATAGATTTTTATACTCATATAGTTTCCAAGGGTTGCGTAATCCATAAGCCAAAATGTCAGTTCTTGGCTCATATAGGTTGGTTTCACTAATTAGAGGTGGTTTAGAGAAGTTTTTATCACTGTTCAAAAACATAATCTTACCTCTTCTAGATGTTGTATCTAATGGCTCAGAATTTATAAATGAATAGTCATTTTCTTCCATATCTCCAACCCCTATTAAAAAATCCTGAAAAAAATTAGACCATATTATGTCACCTGACCAATGACAGCATTGAGAATTAGGTATTTCTAAAATTATTTCAGTTGAATTGTTTGATATTTCTAAATTAGAATCTAAGGAGTATTTTTCAACAACTAATACATTATCGAGATCCGAATAAGAAATTAATGCATAATCTTTACTTGGATGGATGCTTATATCGAAGAGGCCTGCCTCTTGGTCTATCTCAAATCTTACCTTATCTTCAATGTCTAAAAATAGTGAAGATTTTTCACCATCAAACTTAAATATTTTTCCAGGACCAATAATTACAAAAATATCATCTTCAAAAGGCACTAAATTATTTATTCTGTTGTCATATTTTTCAATGTATGTAACTTGAGATCCATAAATACATTCTGAGAAATTTTCACTGCCTACCCAATTATAACATTCCCCACTTTGCACAAATGTAAGACCGATGTTTTCATCTTTTTCTTGTTCAACTTGATTGTTTTCATTATCGGATTCAATAATTTTCTCAGTTGTTTGAGTTGTTTCTTCAGTTTCTGAGGATTCTTCCTCTATAACATCTGTGTTAGGAGGATTAATTGAATTATTTGTGTCATCAGAACCGCCACAAAAAATAAATACAAAAAGCATTAAAATTAAAAGTTTTTTCATAAGACAATTATATGTTTAAAAAATTATGATCAATAATTAAATTAATCAATTATTTACATAATAATTTTTTAAGTTTTATTTATATTTTTAATTTTAGAGTTTTTTAGTAGCTATAAAAATTAGAATACCTTGCGTTAAAAAATTCAAAAAAATATTATTTATAAATTGCATAACTCTTGATTGAAACTTTCAACTTCAAGTCTTAAATAAATTAAAAAATCATAATATTTGTCTTCTAATTTATAATTCGGACCTAAATAATGTTCTAAATTTTCGTCGATTGTAAATTCATCAAAATAAACCCTATGGTTATTTCTATTTACTATTACTAAATCTATCGAATTACATTCAAGAAAATGCTTTATGCTATAAATATCATATTTAAAACTGTAGGGATTAGTAACATAATCAAAAGTATGTACATCCGCTTCAAGATAGTAATTTGCCGTAAAGTAAGCTGTTGTAGCTTCAGGTACAAAAATTATTTTTTCATAATCATTTGAATATTTGTTAATAATATCTAATGCTTGATCCTGTTGTTTATAGTGACTACTAGGAATAGTCATGTAATTGAATTCGTTAAAACTTGATTCCAAATTTTCAAATTTAATAAAATGGTAACGAGATCCAAATACTGCTGTAATAAATAGTGCAAAACTTAGTAGATAAATAGAGTTGTTTGTGAATTTTTTAATTTTTGATTCTTTAAAAGTACCTAAAATAATAAAAAGTAAAACTATAACTATTCCCGTACCAGCAGATAAGGAACCTGCAACTCCTTGTGATAGAGAGGTTGAATATAAATAAGCTAACATAGGAATTACAAGTAAGTAATATTTTTTTTTCAACTTCTACCGATATTTTTAACGAATATAAAACAATTGGAAAAATTAGAAAAAACAAAAAAAATAAATTATATTTAAATGAAATATTTGCAAAATCTTTTAAATTTTTACCTTGGTACAGAGTTATAAAGTAAGTAAGTGAAATCCATAAAATTATTAGATTTAATATGTAAAGAAAATATTTCTCTAAATAATAAGTTTTAATTGATATATTATTAATTAATAGATTAAGACCTGTAAGTATAAAAAAGATACCTAACAAAAAGTTATCATTCCAAAAAAGAAATTTAAATATCTCATATTTTGAAATAAAATTAGTCAACTCATTTAGAACAAGTTTGTCAAAAAATAAGATTCCACAAAAAATTAGAATTAACAATTCACTTAAAATAACTCTAAATTTTATTTCTTCTATTTCTTTTAGTAAAGCTAAATAAGCAAAAATTACTACGAAGAAATACAAAATGTAATATAAATTTTCAAATTGAAAGATAAAGTTATACTTCTCAATAAATCTAATGGGAAAAATATCTGGAATTATTGATCTATGCCTTGATAAGACAGCATATTTAAATGAATATTTATACCAACTATCTATTGCATTATTTGAATAAAGAAATAAAAAATATGAAAAAATAGAAAAAAGTTGGCCAAAGAAAAAATAGAGTTTATTTCTACTTCTTGTTTCATAAATAAATAAAAAAAGTAGATTAACGATTACAATCGTTACTAAACCAATATTTTGTTTAACAAAATAAGGTAAGAAGGAAACCACCCCTGTAACAAAAAATAAAAATCTATTTATATTTGATTCTTTAAGATAGAAAAGTAAATAAACTAAAATTATCAAAAAGAATAAACTATCTGAATCATACCAAATCTGAGAAAAGAATGAATACGGACCCAGTATTCCAAAAAAGAAACTGATTATAAACCGGTTATCAATACACAATCTTTTTAAAATATTGTAAATACAAAGAGTGGAAATAAAGTTTACAAAGTACATCCATAAATAAATTGGTAAATAAGTATTACCAAACAAATTAATAAAATTTGAAATTATATAAAACGAACCTGGACTATGTACTGTAATAAAATCAACATATGGAAATTGACCTTGAGAAATTCTGAGACCATTTGTAAGAAAATAGGCTAAATCATGAATTGCTACAAATTTCCTACTTACTAACAATGGCGTAATTGAAGATGCTACTAGCAATAGCAAATAAACAAATAAAGAATCTTTAGTAAGTGATAATTTTATATTTAGTTTATTTTGCACTAATCAGATTTTATATTGAACAGTTCTTTTTCGATCACACCTACGTTATTTCTAACTTGTGAGTGTATTGCAATAATATATTCAGATAGAACTGAAATAGATACAAATGTAAAAAAACTAAAAAATGTAACAATTAATAATAGAGTTAAAGTACCAGGTGGTATGAGACTTCTATCAAGAAAAATAAAATTATAAAATTGATAAATTATAAATATAAATAAAAGCATCGAAAAAATAACTCCGAGAAATGTGAACTTTCTTAATATATTTCTTGATGTTGAGATTATTCCATTTATACCATGATCGTAGTATTTGAAAAAATTATAATTTGATTTTCCATGTTTTCTCTTTTCCCAAAAATAAGGAACTTCGACAATGTTATCACTTAGGCTTGCAATTAATCCTCTAGTGTATGGATAATGATCGTCAAATAAAAGTAGCCTTTTGTAAATAGAAGAATCTAGTAGGCCGTACTCTCCTCCATATTTAATTAATTTATAATCTGAAAATCTACTTGCTAGATTGTAATAGATAGACCTAATAAATTTATAAATAAAAAATTCATCTCTATTTTTGCGTGTTCCAACAATTACTTTTTCGCCCTTTTCCCAGTGTTCAATAAATTCAACAATTAAACTTGGTGGATCTTGTAAGTCAACAGGAAGGTTTGGAACTAAGGCATGCCCATTTGCATATTTTATTGCATTAAATGTGTTTCTATATACTCCATAATTTCTTGCATTAACAATCAACTTTATTCTACGGTCTTTTTTGCATAATTTTTTGATTATATTTACCGTATCGTCTGTTGATGAATCGTCAGCAAAAATTAATTCGTATTCATACTCTTCTAATATTTTAAATACACTTTTTATTTCTTTATAAAAGATTTCAATATTTAATTCCTCATTAAAACAAGGTGCAATTATTGAAATTAATTTTTTTTCATTTTCCATTATTTACTTGCTATCTAAAGAATCATAGTGACTTACTAATGAATTCACTATACTTTCGATTGTTTCTGTAAAGGTAAAGTCAAATGTTCTTTCAAACTTATCATTATTCATCATGAAATTATATGTTTCAGTGGATCCTTGATTGTCAATTTCTACATTTAGCATTTGAGATATTTTTTTTGCTAGATCTCCTATTGATGTATTAAATGAACACATATTAAAAATTCCTCCTTTTATATCACTTTGGGTAATTTTTACAATGCCATTGATTAAATCTTCTATACCTAATATAGGCCTATGAAAATTTTCATTTTTTAATACTATTTTATTGTTCTTTAAACCACTCAAAACCATGGCATTCAACATCAATTCTTTTTTCATATTGTTGCCAGGACCATTTACGGTTCCGAATCTTAATCCTATTGCATCAGACTTGGTTGAAATTAAGTAGTTATCAAATGCGAGTTTTGTATAGTCATAAATATTTTGAGGTTGAGAAGTTTGAGAAGACTCATTACACAACTCTGGAACATCTCTTGAATAAACACTTCCAGAACTAGCATAAATAAATCTTCCTTCAAAAGAATGATAAAACTTGACTAAATCAACAAAATTATTAAAAAAAGCTTCTCTTTGATTTTTCTCTGATTCTACAACTGAGGAATACCCAGAAAGCCAAATACAATCTGTATAATCGTTTGTCGAGTTTTTATCTAAATCTTGATAATTTATATTTTGAACTTTATTATTAAAATGATCTATATCTTTTCTTAAGAAGTTATCTATGCCAGTTACGTTTAGTTTATTTTTTTCTAATTCATCATAAAGTCGTGTCCCAACATATCCATTTGCACCGACTAATAGTATTTTTTTCATATTTTTGTTAATTCAGGGAATGGAATTATAATATTGCCATTATAACCACCCTTCTTCAATCTATTTATTAAAAAATCTGAATAATTCCAAGATAATATAAACACAGTATCAAAATTATTAATTAATTCATCATCCCAGTTATTAATTAGAAATTCATAACCAGGAAAACAAAGTCCTAATTTTTCGTGAGTGTCGTCAATGACCTTAATATTTGAACCGAAATTAACATCAATAGTATTTAAAACTACTACCCCTCTTGCTGGTGCTCCTATAAAAATTAAATTATCATTAGTTTCATTTAAAATTGTTTCAATTTTTTTTAATTTTTTAGATATCTTATCTTGTATTCCTGAGTAATATTCAAGCCTATTTAAACCTAACTCTTGTTCTCTCAAAATAATGCTCTCATAATTTTGTGATTGTTTAATGGACTTATTATTTTTTTTAATTGCTGTGACTTGCAATGAACCGCCTTGAGTATTTAATTCAACTGCATCTGTTATTTTAAAACCAGCAATTTTTAATACATTTTCAATTGATGTTAGTGTATAAGAACAAAAATGTTCGTGGTAGATAGTATCATAGTTGCCTTCGCATACAGTTTTCAAAGCATAAGCAACTTCAATATGTAAAAAACCATCCTCTTTTAAAATTAAATTGCATGCATTAAATAATTCTAAAAAATTGGGATTGTGAGCAAATACATTTATTCCAAAAATTACATCAAAATTTCCATATTCTTGAATTATTTCTTGAGCATTCTCAAGATTTAAAAATTTGTTATATATTCTATCATTCGGTTTAAATAAATTTTTTGCAGGCTCCACACCAAAGGCTTCGACTTTCTTATCTAATAAATAATTAATTAGTGTTAAATCATTAGATCCTATTTCAAGAATTTTTTTATTACCATATTTTTTATATAGTAAATTTGATACATCTTCTAAATATTCTTTATTTGTTTTCGAAGCACTTGACATATGATGATACTCAATAAACATATCCTCTATGTTTATCTCATCAAGCAACTGCATAAGAAAACAATTGCTGCATACTGCTAAACGTAAAGGGTATTTTTTTTCATTAATTTTATTCTCCAAATTGTAAAATTTATTTACATGGGGAATTTCTCCAAAATCATTTATTAAAAATAAGTGATCATTGGAACACGCTTTACATTTTATTTTTATTTTTTCAATCACTTTTATTTAGATTAGTAATCTAAATTTACAACATTTATATAAAGATTTTTTATTTAGTGGAATAAAAATCTAAGTAGATTGTCCAATACTGTTAGAGTTATAAATTAGATATATGAAAAAAATAGTAATTACAGGTGGTCTTGGCTATATTGGCATGGAGCTTTCCAAAATTTATTCTGGTAAATCTAGGTATTTAGACATAACAGTAATTGATAATAAATTTTACTCGAATAGGGTAAGTCAACTAAAAAGATGGGGGATAAATTTTGAACATATTGATATCTTAGATCTTGAGAAATTAGAAAAACATATTAGTAAAGCAGACTTAATTTATCATTTAGCTGGAGTCACAGATGTAGGCACAACAAAAAATGACATTAACAATGAGAGAGACATACTAGTTAGAAGTGTAGGAATAAAAGGAACTCAGAATATAATCAAATTGTCTCCAGATAATGTAAAAATTATCTTTCCTTCAACTCATGTTGTTTTTGAAGGACTCAATAAGGTAACTAAAAATATTGAAGAAACAGCCAACCCCAAACCAACACTTGAATATGCAAAAGGCAAAGTGAAATCTGAAAAAGATTTATTAAATTCAAATAAGAATTACGTTATTTTAAGATTAGGTTCTGTTTATGGAAATTCATACGATTCAACAAGATTGAATATAATGACAAATGTATTTTCAAAAATAACGGCATCTGATGGAAAAATTAAATTATTTTCTGGAGGAAATCAATTGAAAAGCTTAGTATCAGTTAATGATGTAGCTAGATGTATGGAATTTGTAGGAGAAAGCCAAGAAATAAAAAATGAAATTTTTAATTGCGTTAATGAAAACTTAACTGTCAAACAGGTGGCAGATATATGTAAGAAAAAAAATAAAAATATTCAGATAATAAACACTAAAGATAGCGTTCCTAATGAAGGATACTCTTTATCAAACCAAAAAATAAAAAATTTTGGATTTGAATTTTTATATAATTTAGAAAAATCAATTGATGAGATGGTTAAGTCTTGGATGAATAGAGAAATTAATACAACTAATGAAGAGATTGAAATTGGTGCTGATAACTTTATCGATGATAGAGGTATAATTTCAAATTATTATTTTGATGATTCAATAAATATGATTGGTTATGTTGAATCAAAAAAAGAAACAGTTAGAGGTAATCATTATCACCCAATTCAAACCCAGAAATGTTTATTAATAAAGGGTAGCTACATCAGCATAACGAAAGATTTGTCTGATAAAGATTCAGTAATTGAAACAAGATTAATAAATGAGGGAGATCTTTCTACCATACCTCCATATGTTGCACATACTATGGTTTTTTTAGAAGATTCAATTTTTTTAAATTTAGTAAATGGAGAAAGAGAACATCAAAACTATGGTATTACCCATACAATTCCTTACAAACTTGTAAATGAAAAACTAGTCAATAATTTAATTGATAGCTATGTAACAAGCTGCAGAGTTTGTGGAGGAAGCTTTAGTCATTACTTATCACTTGGTCTTTCTCCTCTTGCAAATAATCTAAATAACAAGAAAAATGACCCAAACGACCTTTATCCTCTTGACTTAAATTTTTGTAATCAGTGTTCCAATTCTCAATTAAGTGTTGTTGTTCCTCCAGAGAAAATGTTTGATAATTATTTTTACTTATCATCTACATCTCAACAATTTAGAAATCACTTTATTGATATAGCTCAAGAATTTAAATCTGATTTAAAACTTAAAAATACTTCTGTTGTTGTTGATATAGGTAGTAATGATGGTATATTTCTTGAACCATTAAAGAATCTTGGTATAAATGCAATTGGAGTAGAACCAGCAAAAAATGTAGCAAAAATTGCTAATTCAAAAAAACTTATAACAATGCCAGAATACTTCAACAGTAAAACAGTAAATAAAATAATCGCAGAGTATGGAAAAGTTGATGTTGTAACAGCTTTTAATGTCTTTGCACATGCTAATGGGTTAAAAGATATTTTAAAAAATATAGAGTTTCTTTTAAAAAAAAATGGAGAATTTATTTTTGAAATTCAGTATTTATTAAGAACCTTAAAAGATTTGACTTTTGATAATATTTACCATGAGCATTTAAATTATTGGTGCCTGCTGGCGATAATAAATTTCTTCAAAGATTCAAAAATGAAAGTTTATAAAGTAAAAGAAGTTGATACACATGGTGGCTCTCTCAGGGTTTATGCTACTAAAAATAAAGATAAAAAAATTCACAAGAGTGTAGGTGATTACCTGGAAATAGAAAAGAAAAATAAGCTTGATAAATACTCAACATATTTAGAGTTCGCAAAAAAAGTTCAGGATACAAAATATAAGTCTCTTGAAATGATTAATAAAATTAAACTAGAAAACAAAAAAATTATTGGCTTTGGTGCTCCCGCAAAAGCTACAACTATATTAAATTATTTTGGTCTTGGTGAGAAAGATTTTTTATTTACAATTGATGATAATTCACTCAAACAGAATAAATTTATACCAGGAACAGGTATACAAATAAAAAATATTGATGATATAAACCCTAATGATTATGAATATGTACTTGTTTTAGCTTGGAACTTTTTTGATGTTATAAAGAAAAACAATCAGGAATATTTTAAAAATAGTCAATTTATTAAATTAAAATAATTTTTTCTTTAATATCATTAAAATGACACCAATCGTGTGTCGTGCTTTAATTTTTTTTCCTTCTGCAAATGTTCTACCCGCATATGAAATAGGTACTTCATAGTGGACTTTTGAGGATTTTACAGCTGAAGCTAATATCTCAGCTTGCTGAGCCCACCCATTGCTCTTTAATTTATTTGGATCAATCAATTCTCTATTAAAGCATAAGTAACAGGAATAAATATCAGTAAAAGTAGTGTTGTATAAAAGATTAAACAATAGTGTAATGCTCCTGTTTCCAACTTTGTGGAAAAAATAATGAACTCTTGTATATTCAGGTGAAAGAAATCTGCTACCAATAACAACATCAGCATTAAATTCATGAAGAATTCTGAAAATTTTTGGATAATCTTTTGGACTATACTCTAAATCTGCGTCCTGAAACAGGACATAATCACCCGTTGAGTGTTTTAATCCTTCTCTTACCGCTCCACCTTTGCCAAGATTTTTATCTAATTCAACTAATTTAGTAAACAGTTCTTTATTTTCTTTTAATAATTTTTTTGAATTGTCAGATGAGCAATCATCAACAACAATAATTTCTATTTCTGTGTCTTCATATTTATCAGAATTTACTCTTTTTAATATTTCAATTATTGTATTTTCTTCATTAAATACGGGAATAAGTATTGTTACTTTCATATGTTGTAATCATTTTACATAGTTGATTCTAATTAAATAAGTGTTTATTTTTTATTCAATCCTTTTTGGTTTACCCATCTTCACTCACATCTATACTAACTCTTGTTGCAAATCTGACTGCTGCTACTGGACTACAAGGATACCCACATTCTTTATACAAGCTATCCGTACCTA
>MDTE01148170.1_pt1 | contig 16757 bp, 17 predicted proteins | sample 811231 | NCBI WGS metagenome assembly MDTE01 (sample SAMN05326651, study PRJNA326480) | marine metagenome | isolation source: seawater | place: Indian Ocean: Red Sea | collected 2010
ATCTCAGAAGGATTCAATTGATCCATGAAACTTTCCTTTCAAATTCTCTTTGCTTAAGCGGTCAGCGACTCGGCAATCTTCGAAAGCCGGCCGCGCACCGTCGCATCAATTACAGTGTCACTCGATCGAATCTCAAAACCGCCAATCAACGACTGATCCACAGCGGTCTGAATACGAATGATTTTTCCCTTATGTTGCTTCTTCAACTTCGACTCTAAAAGCTGGACCTCGTCGTCCTCTAGCGAGAACGCGCTTGTTATAGTGACCTCCAATGCTTTTTGGCCCTGAGCCAACAACATCTCAAATTCAGCCGAAATAGAAGGTAAAGCCAAAAGACGCCCATAATGAGATAACGTCTTTACCAACGATAACGAACCATCAACATCGACATCCTTCGTCAGATCAGCAATCATCGCGCACTTAGTTTCTGCCGAAACAGCAGGATTTTTTAGGACCTCAACCATCGCTTCCTCTGATGTGACCGTTGCTGCCCTCTGTAAAAATCCACGCCACTGTGTTTGAGTTTCTGCTTCTGTGGCGTATGCAAATACTGCTTTCGCATAGGGCCTCGCGATCGTGGTGAGTTCTGCCATTGGTCGCCCCCTAAAGCTCTTTGGCTAACTGAGCCAATAATTTTTTGTGAGCAGCCTGATCAACAGACGCGCCAAGAACCTTTTCAGCGCCAGCAACAGCTAGTTTCGCGACATCGGTTCGGAGAGACTCCCTCGCCTGAGCCGCATCTTGAGCGATTTGAGCCTGAGCTGAGGTCATGATTTTTTCAGCCTCTAGTCGCGCTTTTTCCTGCGCTTCTTCGACGATCTGTGACGATCTTTTATTGGCCTGCTCTAGCAGCTCCGTCACTTGCGTGCGCGCTTGCTTCAGTTCATCCTCGATCTGAGACTTGGCTCTTTCAAGATCTCGGGCCGCTTTGTCTGCAGCATCAAGGCCTTCGGCGATCTTTTTCTGTCTATCAGCGAGTGCTCCAGAAATGGGAGGCCAGACATACTTCATACAGAATACAACAAAGATCGTGAATGCAATGAGCTGCCCGATAAGGGTCAGATTTAAATTCACAGTTACACCTCGCGGTCGGTTAAATCATCCAAAGGATCGGGACGTCTTAAACCTGTGCCACGAAAGGATTGGCAAACGTGAAAAACAGAGCAATGCCGACACCAATCATAGTTACCGCGTCGAGAAGTCCCGCTACGATGAACATTTTTACCTGTAGCATTGGTACCATTTCAGGCTGGCGGGCCGCACCTTCGAGAAACTTACCACCTAAGATACCAAAGCCAATGGCGGTACCAAGCGCACCCATGCCGATAAGTAGCGCTACGGCGATCGCTGTCATTCCAACTACAGTTTCCATGTTTCCTCCAATTAAAGGACGTTAAATTAAATACTTATACTAGTGATGCTCGTGTGCCATCGAGAGGTAAACAATTGTCAGCATCATAAAAATGAATGCTTGGAGCACGATCACAAGGATGTGAAAAATTGCCCAAGGCACGGATAAGAACCATTGCAAATAAAACGGCAACAAAGCAATCAAAATAAAAATCAACTCGCCGGCATACAGATTGCCAAACAGTCGAAGAGCTAATGAAATTGGTTTCGCAATTAAACCAACACCCTCCAAAAGGAAATTGAAAGGAATCATCCACTTTCCGAAGGGTTGAAGCGTAAGCTCCCCCACGAACCCACTGAAACCTTTAATCTTGATCGAGTAGAAAACGATCAACAAGAAAACACCTATAGACATTCCCAAAGTAGCATTGACATCAGTTGTCGGCACAATCTTCATGTACTCCACCCCCGCAGCCATGAAAAGATACGGGACCAAATCGACTGGAACTAGATCCATCAAATTCATCAGGAAAATCCAACAACAGATAGTTAGGGCCAGTGGCGCGATTAGATTGCTTGTTCCATGGAATGTCTCTTTGACCGACTTATCAACGAATTCCACCATTAGTTCGACGAAATTCAAGACCCCTGTCGGAACCCCAGAGTGAGCCGCGTTGGCACCTATCCGGAATAACCAGCAAAAGAGAATGCCGAGACCCAAAGACCATGCCATGGTATCAACATGGATAGCCATGAAACCCATCTCTGACGCTTCTTGAGCCCCGTGGGCAAATGACCAGCCATTGTCGGGGTGATAGCCATACGTAAGGTTCGTCAGGTGGTGCTGAATATATTCCGACGGTGTGGGATTTTGAAGCGCCATTACTATTTCCAATTAATATTTACGTGTTCCGCCCAATAAAAAAGGGATGCTCAATTGTCCTACCAGGACCGTAGCCACAAACCCAACCAAAACTGCAAAGATTTCAAGTTGGTTAAAGTTTGTGCAAACCAACGCAAATAATATTGCGGTGATACCTAGCTTTAGTCCTTCGCCCGTAAAAAGGTCCTGGGCAATCAAGCGCGCGTTTCGCGCACCTCGGTTACGAAAGACCCAAAACCCAAAGAGCCCTTGAGGGACAATCGCAACACAACTGCCTACCGCCGCATTGGATGCAAACTCAAAGCCTGCAAACACATATCCAATGACAAAAGCTGTCACTGAAATCGCTGTTTGTAATATAAAAACAGCGACTGCTGGGTGCTTCATTTACGGCGTTTACCCATTAACACGTCGCGGGAGTATATTCAGTCAACTGTTTAGGATCAATGCTAATCGTTAAAACGGATAAAAGAGTATACATTTCAACTCTTCGCTTTTAGGCGATCCACAATGCCATCAAGAACGTCTAGCGAGCCATATTCTATAACAATATGACCTTTTCCACCCTTTCTTGGTTTAATTTTTACAGTGGCCCCAAGTTCATCTGACAAGGTCGCTTCTAAACGATCGACATCGGGATCTCTTGTAATACGACCTTTCGCCACGGTGGAATCTTGAGACAAAAGGCGCTTAACAAGCGTCTCAGTTTCTCTAACAGATAACTGAGACCGCAACACATCCTCAGCTGCTTTCAGTTGCATGCTCTCGGGAAGGGGCAAAAGCGCGCGGGCATGTCCCATTTCTAGATCTCCCACTTCTAACATCGTTTGCACACCTTGCGAGAGGTTCAATAACCGCAACAGGTTTGCGACATTTGATCGGCTCGATGAAATCATTCTGGCTAAAGTGCTTTGATCCATCGCAAATTGATCCCGCATGCGAGCCAAAGCCCGGGCTTGCTCTATCGCGGTCAGTTGTTCTCGCTGAATATTTTCAATAAGCGCAAGTGCCGCAATTTGCTGGTCATCGAGGTCACGAATTATTCCGGGGATGTCCTGAAGACCAACTTTTTGACTTGCTCGCCAGCGTCTTTCCCCTGCAATCAATTCGTAATGATGCGCAGTCCTTCGTAAGATAACCGGCTGCATTACGCCGTGCTGGCGAATAGAATCAGCTAGCTCGTCTAGTTCAGACTCATCGAATCGTGTGCGAGGTTGAAACGGATTCGGAACCACTTTTTCGATTGCCACATGAACAACCCCGATCTCACCTTCCAGTTCTCGATTTTCGGTTTTAAGCTCTCTGCTCAAGACAGCGTCGACAGTAGATTGATCTAGCCCTAAAAGCGGGTTAAACCCTAGGCCGCGTTTTTTTTGTGTCATGCTGCTGTCTTCAAGTTCAATCGTTTTCTTAATTCAGATGCTAATGCGAGATAAGATAAAGCACCTTTCGATAACCGATCGTATTTTAACACTGGTAAGCCATGACTTGGGGCCTCGGCCAACCGGACATTACGGGGGATTACGGTTTTAAATACACGATCACCGAAAAACTTCTCTAATTGCTGCGAAACCTGGCGAGTTAAACTTGTTCTAGGGTCGTACATGGTACGAAGAACGCCATCGATAACAAGATTTGCGTTGTGTGTAGCACGAACTTGATCAATGGTTTCCATTAAAGCGGCTATTCCTTCTAGAGCGAAGAACTCACACTGCACAGGGACTATTACACCATCAGCTGCAATAAGGCCATTAACTGTAAGCATACTCAGCGCTGGCGGGCAATCAATCATTACAAAGTCATAAGTATCAGCAGAGCTCTCTAATACGTCTTTCAATCGATATTGCGCTCGCGGCTTACTAATCAACCCTACTTCAGCTTCCGTTAGCTGGATGTCTGAGGGCAAAAGATCGTAACCAGCTTCGGTTTCAGAAATACAGACATCATGAAATGATGATTCACCCAGTAGCAATCCACGGACGTCATACTCCATAGTCTGTTTAGATACACCGGACCCCGAGGTGGTATTGCCCTGAGGGTCAAAATCAACGACGAGTACCCGATAGCCCATTTCACTGAACGTAGCACCTAGGTTCACGCAGGTAGTTGTTTTTCCAACACCGCCTTTCTGGTTAGTTATGGCTATAATGCGGGTCATTCATTTTTTCTCTGTCTAACAAGTACAAGCATACGTTGCTCATCGACAACATGCGGCAGTTTATGCAACGTCATGGAGCACCCTTCAAATTCTGCCTCGGCCTCGAGAATTTCGCTGTTAGCTCGAGCCCCTTTCATTGCTAATATCTCTCCGTTAGGCGAGAGCAAATCGAGGGAGCAGTGGATCATACCATTGAGATGTGTAAATGCCCTGCTGATAATTTGATCAAACTTTATTTCGGGTTGAAAGGCTTCAACTCTTCCGTGTATTACTGTTACATTATCGAGCTCACAAAGAGATTGAACGTGTCTGGCGAAAGCTAATTTTTTTCTGTTTGAATCCAATAACGTTACGTGCGTATCGGGACACATCAAAGCTAAAGGCAGACCAGGAAAACCAGGGCCTGTGCCAATATCCAATAAGTTTCCAGTTTTAATAAATTGATGAGGGCTTATTGAGTCAAGTATTTGATAAATCCAAACTTTCGTTTGTGTTCGATGAGCGCTTAGGTTAGATACCCGGTTCCATTTCAAGTGCTCTCTGAGAATTATTTCTACTCCGTTAATTTGCCTTTCATTTGGAATAATTTCTAGTTTTTCTAAATCTGCAAATAGATCCATTAGCTTGCTAAATGCAAAAGATTTAATTTTTTGATGTGCACCGACAAAAGACTGATAGCCGCCGGTGTAACACCAGAAATACGAGCTGCTTGTGCCAAAGTTTCAGGTTGATGATCCACTAGCTTCTGTCTAACCTCATTCGACAAACCAGTTATTAATGAATAATTCAGATCAGCGGGTATTCTCATCTGCTCATTCTTTTTTAATCTTTTTATTTCATCTGTTTGTCGGTCGATATATCCCGAATACTTTATAAGGATTTCAAGTTGGTTCGATATCGACGGATTTTCATGCGCAGTAATCCCCGCACAATCAACCAGATCTTGATATTGTATCTCTGGTCTTTTTAATAAGTCGTGTGCTGTTACTTCTTTAACCAAGGGTGATTTCAAAATAGCATTTAAGTTTTGCAATTTTTGATCATCTGGACGAATCCAAGTGTCTTTCAACCGCTGCTTTTCCGTTTCAATTTCCTCTTGCCTGTTATTAAAGTTTTTCCAACGCTGTTCACTTACCATTCCTAGTTTTCTCGCTCTTTCAGTAAATCGAGCGTCCGCATTGTCTTCCCTAAGAGCCAGCCGATATTCTGCTCGAGAAGTAAACATCCTGTAAGGTTCTTGAGTTCCTAACGTAGTCAAGTCGTCAACCATAACACCAATATAACCCTCTTCTCGCCCAACGATCCAAGGAGGCCTTTCAAGCGCACATAATGCCGCGTTGGCTCCGGCGAGCAATCCCTGAGCACCGGCTTCTTCATAACCCGTAGTACCATTAACCTGACCAGCGAAATATAAATTTTGTATGAGTTTGCTCTCAAGCGTTGATTTCAGATCTCTGGGATCAAAAAAGTCATACTCAATCGCGTAACCTGGCCGCGTAATAGAAGCGTTAGTACAACCCTCTATTGACCGAACTATGTCCAATTGCACCTCATAAGGCAATGAGGTGCTGACACCGTTGGGGTACAGCTCATGCGAGGTTAACCCCTCAGGTTCCAAAAATATCTGATGTGTTGGCTTATCCGCAAATCGAACTATCTTATCCTCTATCGATGGACAATATCGAGGACCCACTCCTTCAATAATCCCAGCGTACAAAGGGCTTAGATGTAAATTTTTTAAAATGATGTCGCGGGTCTTTTCCGTCGTTCTTGATAAATAGCACGAGATTTGTCTTGGATGCTCATTTCCGCTACTCATCATCGATAAATAAGGTACTGGATTGTCGCCCGGTTGCTTTAGTAACTGTTCTAGATCCACAGAACGAGAGTCAATCCTTGGTGGAGTTCCTGTTTTCAGCCGAGAAATCCTAAGAGGTCTATTACGTAATGAATTTGCTAAGTCGTTCGATGCAGGATCTCCAGCACGGCCTCCAGATTGCTGATTTTGTCCTATATGCATCTGACCAGCTAAAAAAGTTCCTGCCGTGACAACTACCGTTTTTGATCTCAGGTTCAAGCCCATAGCTAGAACAACACCCTCTACTCGGTCTTGTGCAACAATCAAATCACAAACAGGTTGTTGAAACACTGTCAGATTAGGGGTCGTTTCAATCGCATTCCGCATAAATTGACGGTAAAGGACTCGATCAGCTTGGGCTCTTGTGGCGCGAACTGCTGGACCTTTTCGCTGATTTAGCACCCGGAACTGAATACCAGCGAGATCCGTTATCTTAGCCATTAATCCATCACAAGCATCAATTTCACGTACTAAATGACTTTTTCCAATGCCACCAATCGCTGGGTTACAAGACATTTGGCCAATTGTTTCAATCGAATGTGAAATTAGTAATGTGTTACAGCCAATCCGCGCTGCTGCACTAGCCGCCTCAGTACCTGCGTGGCCACCACCTACTACGATGACGTCAAATTGTTGTGTGTAATCCATAAATACTAAATATTTTTAAATAAAGAATTATTGTGGTTATTTATATTAAGAGGGTTTCTTTGTGTGGAAAAGTAATTCTTTTAGTGTTTTTTCAGATAGTTATCCTGCAGTTAGGTATGTGTATAAGCACCGCTAAGCTGCATGGAAAAATAACTTAGGCTTGTTAATAAATGTAACAGCTGTCCACAAGTGAACTTATCCAGAGGTTTCGTCATGTCTTATTCAATAGCAATTTAACATCATTTCCCTATGCAGAAAGTTGAAAAAATAGAACCTAACAAATCGTCTGACGTAAAAGCGCCTGTTATTTCAGATAGAGCGCTTTGTGTTAGGCGGAGGTCGTCGGCGATGAGGTCAATTGTTTCAATCTGAATATTCTGATTTTTGGCTTGGGTTATAAAGGTTAACGCTTTTTCTAACAGGGCAACATGGCGGCTTCTCGCTAAAAATATTGTTTCAGCGTTTGAGTTGAGATTAAGTTCCTGAAGTAACCATTTTTTAAATTGCTGCAAGCCAAATCCAGTGACACTGGACACCTCAATTAGAGGAAGCTCAGTTTTGTTAAGGGCTGAGTTAGTTTGCAGATCATGTTTACTTTTGATTATACCAATATTTTTACTAGAGTTATTTCCTATCAGATCCGTTACGGTTTTTTCTGTGATCTCATTATATCGGTCATCAAATAAACATAAAACCAGGTCGGCGGTTTCGATGGCACTCTTTGTCCTTCGGATGCCTTCTTCTTCAATTTCGTCAGCTGTTGGTCTTATACCCGCTGTATCGGTAACGCGTATTTCTAAGCCCTCAATCAATAGGTCATACCGTATTAGATCACGAGTAGTCCCGGGAATATCTGTTACGATCGCTAGTGGCTCTTTAGCCAATACATTTAATAACGAGCTCTTTCCAGTATTAGGAGCGCCGACCAGCACGATTTCGGTCGTTCGATTTAGGCGAGCGCCTTCTCGAGCTGATAGAATAGATTCCCTAATTTTTGATTCTAAGTTACTGATTTTATGAGTGAAATATTCGATGCTGGTCGGCTCAATATCTTCATCAGGAAAATCGATGTGTGCTTCGATTTGGGTGCGAAGGTTTATCAAATCTTGGACTAGTTCGTGTATCGCTGATGCAAACACACCCCTAAGAGATCGGTTTGCTGCTTTGACAGCGGCAAGAGAAGTAGCATTTATTAAGTCGCTGATAGCTTCAGCCTGAGTTAAATCTATTTTGTTATTGAGGAAAGCTCGTTGACTAAATTCTCCGGGTCCAGCTAAACGTGCTCCAAGTTCAGTCATAGCTTGTAAGACGGCTTGCACAACTACTGGTCCGCCGTGTCCCTGAAACTCAACAACATCTTCGCCTGTAAAACTATGAGGCGCTTGGAAAAAGATCCAAAGACCGGAGTCTAAGACAGCTTCTTTGTTACAAATATGTCCGTAAGTCGAGAACCTGGGTTTCAGTGATTTTTGCGAAAGCGTCTCGGCTATGAACAGAGATTTCGGTCCAGATAGTCTGATGATACTGATAGCGCCCCGACCGGGTGCAGTAGCCGAAGCAACGATCGTATCAGAGAGATTCATGATGTTTGTGTATCGGCCTTCTCGATGGACTTTGTTATGACCCATTGTTGGGCGATTGATAGAATATTATTGATGACCCAATATAGAACCAATCCGGCCGGGAACCATAAGAAAAAAAAGGTAAAGGCAATGGGCATATATTTCATTATCTTCGCTTGCATAGGGTCCGGTGGTGTCGGATTCAACGATGTTTGGATGTACATAGAAACGCCCATAAGTAGCGGCAAAATGAAGTATGGATCTTTTACGCTCAAATCATTGATCCAGAATACAAAGGGGGCTTGCCTCAGCTCAACCGACTCAAGAAGGACCCAGTAAAGAGCTATGAATACAGGCATCTGAACTAATATAGGTAAGCAGCCGCCTAAAGGATTAATTTTTTCTCGCTTGTAGAGGTCCATCATTTCTTTGGACATACGTTGGCGATCATCTCCGTGTAATTCGCGCATTCTGTTTATTTCGGGGGTGAATTTACGCATCTTCGCCATCGACTTATACGCAGCTGCCGAGAGCTGGAAGAATGCTGCTTTCACGAGGATAGTGAGGAGGATAATTGCGAACCCCCAATTCCCGACATATGTATGTATAAATTTTAAAAGCCAGAAGAGTGGTTGGGCGATGAACCAAAGCCAACCGTAGTCGACAACTAATTCAAGTCCAGGCGTAAGCATTTCAAGAGTTTCTTGGTCTTTAGGGCCCGCATAGAGTGTAGAGCTTGTTTGTTCTGTTTCGCCGGGGCCGAGTGTTATACTAGGACCAACAATGCTTCCGATAAAATGTCCATTTTTATTTGTGCGGAATGAGTACAAGTGTGTCTCTGTTGAAGATGGAACCCAAGCGCTCGTGAAGTAGTGTTGTAACAGAGCGAGGTAACCTCCTGTAGTACTCGCATTCTTAAGTTCCGTATTAAGTTCACGAGCGTCTGTGGCGTTTTCAAAATCTGAAAAGGACACTTTTCGGTAGCGCTCGTCAGCTGTTCGTAGGGCATATCCAAGAAAAGCCTGCATTCCCATAGAATTTTGCGTCGAGGGATCCTCAGAGTTATCTCGTTTCAATTGGACAAATGGAGATAGAGTTTTTACTGTCTGTGATACGTTTTTTATTTTATGCGTCACTTTCAGGTCGTATTGATTTGGGGCAATAGAAAAAGTTTTGGTAACGATCAGCCCTGTATCCGTCTCGGCCTGAATCGATATATCTGTTGGTTTGTCGATAATAAATTGTTGTTGATCTGCTTTATAGAGAGGCCTGCCATTTTCAGACGCATCGGGACCGTCGGGGCCGACGAGGCCGCTTTGTGCAACGTAAGTTCGTGATGTATTGTCAAGAAGTGCGATCGGTTGACCGGGATCCTTGAGCGATACAGGATAATCTTTCAATAAAAGTTGTGTGATATCACCCCCTGTTAACGCAATAGTAATATTTACGGTTGGTGTTTCTACTACGATGAAGTCGTCATTGATGGGTGGATTGGTTGGCAAGACTTCATCATCAGTAGATGCAGTAGATGCAGTAGATGCAGAGTTTTCTGGCGCAGGTGGGATTTCCGATGTAGATAAAGCTGTTTTATTTTGAGTTGCCGTAGTATCAGCTGTTGAATTCTTTGCTTCAGTGAAGATATTCCATTGAAGAAACAACACATACGTTAGGATGCCAAGAATTCCGAGAAGGCCTGTACGTTGAATATCCATTAACTTTATCTCAATTTTCCTTTGTTTTTGGCACCGGGTCCAATCCTCCAGAGTGACCTGGATGGCACTTCGCAATTCGAATTGCACCCAGCCAAACCCCCTTTATCACTCCGTGATTCTCAATAGCCTCAATCATATATGCTGAGCAAGTCGGCTGAAACCGGCACGATGCGGGAAATAACGGGGAAATAAAGTACCGGTAGAAACGAACAACCGCAATTGCTAGTGGACTAAAACAATATTTATTTGCCACAGGCTTTCTCTAAGTTTTTAAATAGCTTTGCAAAGGATCGGTTCAAAAATTGCTGATAGGTCAATGACCAAAGGTCGTCCGGTGTTTTACGAGCGATAACAACGATGTCGGCAGGGAAGAAAGGTTCATGACGCCGAAGGTACTCTCGTATAACTCGACGGAATCGATTGCGATCAACAGCGCGACGAATCTTTTTTTTTGGTGTTATGAAGCCAATCCGTTGGTCTTTAATTTCAGTGTTCAACTTCGCTATCATTAAAAAATCACGAGAACTACTTTTAGCATCGGGGCTTTTGAAGATCACATCGAAGTCACTACGCGACGGTAAAGGCATAACCGCCATAAAGATTACCTAATAACGATTACGCCGATAAACGTTTTCGGCCCTTTGCTCGGCGGCGAGCAATAATCTGACGACCACTTTTTGTAGCCATACGTGCACGGAATCCGTGATTTCGAGCCCGCTTTAAAACACTGGGCTGAAACGTACGTTTCATAACTGCCTACCTATTTAAATTAGTTCGGGCCGTGATGGTACCTAAAGCCAAATAAGAATCAAAGTACTTTTATAATTCTCGCTAAACGCGTTTTCATGCTTGTTGATTATGGGTGATTTTCGGGGTGTGGATAAAATAGGTGAAATATCCTTACTCTTTGATAAAAGTATTAATTTTATCGTTCAACGGGGTGTTTCTCTTAGATTTATCCACAAATTCGCTAACGGAAAAATTTAACGTTCAAAAACAACAAGATAGCAAATATTTTGGGGTTGGCTATTGACCCGGCTAGGCCTGATTGTGCATAACTTATCCCCGGCAAGGAGACAAACTAATGAACTGGGACACCTGTGTAGAACAATTGGCCAGAGAGTTAACGACGGAACAGTTGAATACATGGATCAAGCCGCTTCAAGCAGAGGTAAAATCTCAATCTGTCTATTTGTTCGCTCCGAATAGGTTCGTTAAGGATTGGGTTAGTGATCGCTACCTTGAGCGAATAGAAACATTTTATTCGCAGCATGTAGGGGGGGCTTTCCAAGTTATCTTGCGGGTCGGATCAAGTGGGGATCAAGGAGTCGCTACGCGAAACGCTACGCTCAAAGACGGGCCGATGGCACATGCGATTGGGGGCAGCCATAAGACAATCGTTAAGCCGGCTAGGGAGCCGGCCGTTGTTGAGGGATCTATTAAGCACAGTAATCGCTTAAACAACGATTTTCGTTTTAAGAATTTTGTCGAAGGTAAATCGAACCAGCTGGCCCGGGCTGCCGCCCAGCGCGTGTCAGAAAAGCCGGGCTCGGAATATAATCCGTTGTTTCTTTATGGCGATACTGGGCTCGGGAAGACGCACTTGATGCACGCTGTTGGCAATCAGATACGAAAAAATAATCCGGATGCGAAAATAATCTATGTGCATTCAGAGCGATTTGTTGCGGATATGGTGAAGGCGTTGCAGCTGAATGCGATATCCGATTTTAAACGAGTATACAGGAACGTCGATGCGCTTTTGATAGACGATATCCAATTCTTTGCGGGGAAAGAAAAATCTCAAGAGGAGTTCTTCCATACGTTTAATAGTTTGTTGGAAGGGGGGCAACAGATCATACTGACTTCTGATCGGTATCCGAAGGAAATTGATAACATGGAAGACCGGCTTAAATCGCGCTTTGGATGGGGTTTGACGGTAAGATTAGAGCCCCCGGAGTTGGAGACGCGGGTCGCGATTCTTATTAACAAAGCCCAGGAGGCCGGTGTTGATTTGAAGCGTGACTGTGCCTTCTTTATCGCACAAAAAGTTCGCAGTAATGTGCGTGATCTTGAGGGGGCTTTAAAGAGAGTGTTGGCCAATGCACATTTTTTTGGTCAACCGATAACCTTAGATTTTGTGCGGGAAACGTTAAGAGATCTTATCGCTGTTCATGACCGTCAGATATCACTTGATAATATTCAACGCATGGTGGCTGATTATTTTAAAATAAAAATCTCAGATCTATTGTCGAAGCGCCGCAATCGCTCGGTGGCAAGACCAAGACAAGTTGCGATGGCTTTGTGCAAAGAACTTACAGATCATTCATTACCAGAAATCGGTGATGCCTTTGGGGGTCGAGATCACACGACTGTTTTGCACGCCTGTCGAAAAATTAAAGAATTATGTGACACAGATCTGTCGATTCGAGATGATTATAACAATCTTCTTAAAGCGTTAACTGGGTAAGGAAGGATAATGGAATTTTCCGTTTCTCGCGAGCAGCTCCTTGAGAAAGGCCAGACTGCAGCATCGGTGGTCGAGCGCAAGCAGACAATGCCGATATTGGCGAACATTCTTATCGAGGTCGATGCGACAGGAGCCGTAGTAACAGGCACAGACCTCGATAGTGAGATTTCGACCAATATGGAGTTAGTTGAGGTGGCGTCTGGCGGCGCGGTGACAGTTCCCGGAAGAAAGTTGGTTGATATCACGAAGGCTCTTCCCGAGGGATCAGTCATCGAATTTAAACAGGAAGGTTCTCAGATGGCCTTGGCGTGTGGTCGTTCTCGATTTAAACTAGCCACGCTCCCAGCGGCTGATTATCCTCGGCTTGAGATCCGCGGTGACCTAACGACTGTTTCGCTAGCCAAGGATCCCCTACAGGATGCGATCGGCAAGACTCAATTCGCCATGGCCCAGCAGGACGTGCGTTATTATCTGAACGGCATGCTTTTTTCGATAGGTGGAGGTGAGTTTCGAACAGTTGCGACTGATGGACATAGACTAAGTCTTTACCAAACGTCGCTAGAAGGAATGTCGACAGACCCAAGCTCGCTAATTGTGCCTCGCAAGGCAGTGTTGGAATTGGCGAGACTAATAAATAGTGCAGATGAGACGGTTGAGTTGGCTTTTTCAACGAGTCATTTTAGGGCTTTAGGGCCGGCATTTGTTTTTACCAGTGTTTTGATTGATGGGCGCTTTCCGGACTATGAGCGTGTGGTTCCTCAAGGAGGCGACCACGTGGTTCGCGCGGACCGTAAACGTTTGCGTGAATGCCTGCTGAGGGCCGCAATCCTCTCGAGCGAACAGTATAGAGGTGTTCGTTTGCGCCTTTCACAGGGCCAGATCGAAGTGTTTGCAAATAACGCAGAGCAAGAGGAAGCCCAAGAGACTCTGGAAGTGGAGTTTGTTGGAGAGGACGGTTTTGAGATAGGTTTTAATGTTAGTTATTTACTTGACGTTTTAGCGACTATCGGGACTGAGCTGGTTGAGTTGAGATTTGGAGATTCAAATCGGAGCGCTTTGCTTGTGGGTGTCGGAGATGATTCCGGAAGATATGTTGTGATGCCAATGCGACTTTAAGTGATTACTTCTCTTCAAATTAGTCATGTAAGGGGGCTCGAGGAGACATCTATGTCGCTCGGGCCCTCAGTCAATATGTGGGTTGGTGATAATGGTGCTGGCAAAACCTCGGTCCTTGAGGCGGTGTCTATTTTGTCCTTTGGGCGAAGTTTCGTCTCATCTCGAGTTAGGTCAGTGATCGCTTTCGATCAGGAAAGTCTGACCGTTTTCGGCAAAGTTAAAAGGGGTGGAACCGATCATCGGCTTGCTGTGCAAGTTGGTCGTAATGAAGAACGTAAGTTGCGTGTTGATGGCGTTGCGGCTAGAGGTCAAGGAGCACTAAGCAAAATTTTACCTGTATTGCAAATTACCCCGCATATTTCAGACATGGTGTCTGGAAGTCCAAGCGACCGTCGTAGATTTGTTGATTGGGGCGCTTTTCATTGGTCGGATGGAAATGGTCAGCTTTTTAGCGGGTTGCGGAGGGCAGTATTACAGCGCAATGCAGTGCTCAGGGGTGGTATACTGTCCGAGCGCGACCTCTTTCCGTGGGAGCAGCAAGTCGCGCAATATGGAGAGGCTGTAAATGAGTGGAGGGAAATGTTCGTAAATGATCTAAAGCCCTCGTTTCAGTCTTTTTTGTCAGAGCTTGGCTTAGGAGTTGAACTTGAGATTGCTTTTCGAACCGGTTGGGGTGAAAAAGGGTTATCGGAAGCTTTGGCCGCCAATCGTATTCGAGAGATTAAGGCGAGATCTGCATTAGTTGGGCCGCAACGCGCTGATTTAGAGATCTTGCGGGAGGGTGGAAGGGCTAGTGATACGCTTAGTCGAGGACAGCGCAAGATTTGTAATCTCGCATTGATTTTAGCGCAACTGTCGGCTGCGGGGCGGCGCGGGCTTGATCCAGTGTTATGTTTGGATGATCCCGGGGCGGAGTTAGATGGGGATTCTTTGTCACGCGTCTGGAAGGTAGTTGTTGAGAGTGGGGCGCAGGTTTTGGCAACAGGGATAACAGTTGATCGCATCGGGGTAAACGCAGATCAGCTGGAGCATGCGAGAGTGTTTCACGTGAAACATGGCAGAATCGTTTCGCATTAAGGAAAAAGAATGGAACAAGATCAGCAGCCAGGAAGTTATGATAGTAGCTCAATAAAAGTACTTAAGGGGCTCGAGGCAGTAAAGAAGCGTCCTGGAATGTATATCGGAAATACCGATGACGGGACGGGGTTGCACCACATGGTTTTTGAGGTTGTTGACAACTCTATTGATGAAGCTTTAGCGGGCCACTGCGACCAGATCGATGTCTTAATTCATACCGATGGGTCTATCACGGTCCACGATAATGGCCGCGGGATTCCGGTAGATGCGCACGAAGAAGGAAAAAGTGCAGCTGAAATCATATTGACTGTCCTACACGCGGGCGGCAAATTCGATGAGAACTCGTATAAAGTTTCGGGTGGGCTTCACGGTGTCGGTGTTTCGGTTGTGAATGCACTTAGTGAAAGACTCGTGTTGACAGTTAGGCGCGACGGCTCGGTGTGGGAGCAGGAATATAGACACGGTGATCCACAAGGGCCTTTGTCGCCAGTTGGCAAGACATCGGAGACTGGGACCACTTTACGGTTCAAGCCGTCCGCAGACACTTTTGCGATCACAGATTTTAGTTATGATGTGCTTGCAAGGCGACTTCGAGAGCTGTCTTTCCTTAATTCAGGTGTGCGTATCAAGCTGAGTGAGGAGAGTACAGCCCATTCTGAAATTTTTGAGTATGAGGGTGGCCTGTCTGCGTTTGTTGGTTATTTGGGAAAAAACAAGAGCCCAATTTGTGAGGTATTTCATTTTGCTTCGTCTGAGCGAGTGGACGGAATCGGCGTTGAGATAGCGTTGCAGTGGCATGACACATACCAAGAGAATATTTTTTGTTATACAAATAATATTCCACAGAGAGATGGCGGCACACATTTAGAGGGTTTTCGGACATCTTTAACCCGTTTGTTAAATCAATATATCGAAGGAGAACAACTTTTAAAGAAAGCAAAAGTTGCGACCTCTGGTGACGATGCAAGAGAAGGCCTGACCGCTATTATCTCGGTTAAAGTTCCGGACCCCAAATTTTCGTCACAAACCAAAGATAAATTAGTATCACAAGAGGTAAAAACAGCAGTTCAACAGGAAATGCGCGAAGCGTTTCAGACTTTTCTGGCGGAAAGACCGTCAGAAGCCAAACAAATCGTTGCTAAAATGATTGACGCGGCGAGGGCACGTGAGGCTGCGAGAAAGGCTCGAGAGTTGACGCGCCGAAAGGGAGCGCTTGACATCGCTGGATTACCTGGGAAGTTAGCTGATTGTCAAGAGAAAGATCCCGCGCTTTCCGAGCTTTTCCTTGTTGAGGGTGATTCTGCTGGAGGCTCAGCGAAACAGGGTCGTGATCGCAAAACGCAAGCAATTCTTCCCCTGAAAGGCAAAATCCTGAATGTCGAGAAGGCTCGGTTTGATAAACTCTTAAGTTCGCAAGAGGTTGGTACTTTGGTAACTGCTCTAGGTTGTTCAATAGGCCCTGAATTTGATATCGACGGTCTTCGTTACCATAAGATAATCATTATGACGGATGCGGACGTTGATGGGGCACACATTCGGACACTGTTGTTGACGTTCTTTTACAGGCATCTTAAGGAGGTCGTTGAGCGCGGCCATGTCTACATTGCCCAACCTCCGCTTTACAAAATAAAGAAGAGTAAGCAGGAACAGTATTTGAAAGATGAGCCGGCTTTGGACGCATTTTTAACCAACACGGCCCTTGATGGCTCAATAGTTCATTTGTCGTCCGGAGAATTGGTTTCAGGGGAGGTCTTAGAGCGGCTCTTCGAGACTTATCGGGCTGGTCGGGCGGTAGCAGACAAGTTGTACCGCATTTTTCCCTACGAAGCTCTTCACGGAATGTTGTTTATAGCCCCTTTATCGATATCTGATTTAGCAAAACGTGAACGTATGGAGGTATTTGCGAGTGATTTGGCGGCACAGTTG
>MDTE01030791.1_pt1 | contig 16752 bp, 13 predicted proteins | sample 811231 | NCBI WGS metagenome assembly MDTE01 (sample SAMN05326651, study PRJNA326480) | marine metagenome | isolation source: seawater | place: Indian Ocean: Red Sea | collected 2010
CCTGTTATCGAGAGTCCTGCATGATGTCTTTCGGCTTCCACTTCCTGCCGTGGTTCAGTCCAGCGTTGTTCGACTCTTTGAGCGCGCCCCCAGAGACGGGGGGACGTTTCTGGGCGGTAGAGGACTCTTTGCTTACAGTGCGGTTCCCGATGACTTGGTGGATCCGAGCTCAACTCATTCGGGTCTACACGGAGGCCTCTTTAGTGGCAGTTGTCACGAGCGAGGAGGGGTCTCCCTGACCGTCATTGATCGGGGCGGTCGCCGTGATCTCTGTGCGGTCGGCACCGGCTTGTTCCGGCCCCAGGCGCCCATGGACTTTTTCTGGGAACGATTGGCTTCACTCTTGAATGATGGATGAGTGGAGCCTGGACTGGGAAGAGTCCGCTGGCTGAGCGACTAGCGTCCTGCAGGTCTGGGCCTGATGTCCGATTTGGTTCCCGGCCCCACGGCTCCCCCGATCTTGAACGCAGCGCTGAAGCTGGGTGGGTCGTCGAACGCTCCCCCGTGTCCCAAGCTTCCCTCCAGGCCTACGCGGATGTGTCGGCCAAGGCGCGCCTCGATGCCAAAGTAGCCTTCTAGAGGGATCCGAAACTCAGGGTCGTAGGGGTTCAGGCGATTGCCCACCTTCAGTCGAGCCGACCAGATCTTGCGCGGGGGTAGGGCAAAGATGGCTTCCCAGTGAAGCACGGAACCGCCGGTCCAGTAGGGCGCCTCGTCCAGCACCCCCATGCCGAACTGCACGAGATCTTGGGGGCCAATGCGGAAGCGAAATGAAGGAGCGACCAGCAGGGGTCCTACCTGGGTGGTGTCCCCAAATAGAACAAAGCCGCCGCCAATCTCGCCCCAACTGCGGACGACCCCACCCATGTACTGGAGGGAGACAATCTGATTCCCGAAGTCGCCCCCATTGGGGTAGGTGGTCCAGGACGCTCCCATCTGAACCCAGCCGGCCAGGTCATGGTAGGGAAAATGTCGGAACTTGAACCGGGCTGTTGTTCCGATCTCGCCCAGGTTGTCACTGTCCACTTCAGAATTGATCTGGCCAATTCCTACGCCTGTGTAGAACTCCGCCTCGGGACCTACGTTGCCCGTAAAGCCCGTGAGAAAGCAGGAAGCCAGAAGGAGAACAAGCAGCCGACGGGTCCAGTGGATGCCATCGATGGTGCGAGTGCGTGCCACGTGCGATTCCGATCCTAGCTCGGATTGTCGGGGAGTGACACTGTGCCAGTACACCGGTTTGCTCTGCTAATGTTGCCGGCTGTGCTGACCATCGAGGTCGATTTCCGCGACGGGATGAAGGTGGCTGTGGCCCCTGAGGTGGTCTTTGCCCTTTTGTCTGACATCTACCGGTCCGGTCGTCATTTTCCGGGAGTGGATGAGTTGCGCCCGGTGAACGATGAAGGTCGCTGGCGTTGGCGTCTCAAGGAGAGAGGCTTCGGGCCGGTGAAGCTGCGTGTTGAGTACGACGCGGTGTACCGCAGTGACCCAACAACACACCGCGTCTACTGGGAACCGCCAGCTGATGGGGCCGGTGACATGGAGAGTTCAGGCTCTTGGGAAATCGACCCCGATGGTGATGGTGGGTCTCATATTCGGTTTTGGGCACTCACGACAGCACACATACCGGCGCCCCGGATGATGGCGAGCATGGTGGAGCCCATTGCAGCTCAGGAGTTGAAGCGACTTAAGGGCGAGTACATCGCAGCAATCAGGCGGACCTTGGTCGAAAGCTAAGACTAGGGTCAGGCTGTCCGCATAGAGAATGGCCTTGCCATTGGGGACAGTGGGCGCTGTGTTTTTGTGCGATCTCGTGTTGGGTTGCAGGAGCCCGGAGGCTCCGGCAGGAACTACCAGTTGTGGTCGCCCTTCTCCACATCAGTGGAGACGAGTCGAAGCAACTCATTGGACAACTCGACGATTTGACGACCACCAAGACCATTGGCGCGCAACTCCTTATAGAAGGAGCGAGCCAGGATTCCACGAGCGCGCTTCCAATCGGAAGAGCTGTCATAAGGGCTTCTGCTGATGTTGCTATTTGGCCTCACGTCATACTCCGCATCTGTTGTCTGAACGGACAGCATCTAGTGCCCCCTCCATCAAGCAAGAGCTGTGCCAGTGATGGAGGAAATTAAAAATACAGTAATAACAGCCACTTGCAGAGGTGGCGCCGAAAGGTGCGCAAGGTGGTGCGCGGCAGAATTCGCTCAGGTGCGAATAGTTCTTCGCACCTGTCGTCTTCAACCGTTGGTCCTGTTGAGGCTGCGGAGAGGTCTGCCCTAATGCGTTGAGCGCTCCACTTCGCGCAGCATCCGTCTCTCTTCGTCGCGTCGGTTTTGGTCTTCCCGGATGAGGTTCCTTTTTGCTCCTGCGCTGCCAGGAACGGTGTATGTGGGCTGATCCGCACTGGAAGTTTCTGGTGGCGTCGGCGGGCTGTCGTCTCTTGTCGTGGCCGCAGGGCTCTTGCTTGTTGGGTCAAGAGCAGCGCCACTTAGGTAGGGCTCAGCCATCCCCATGAATCGAGCCCAGACGCTCAGCGCGGTGAGATCCTGCGGCAGCGCCGAGTCTGAGAGGCCTGTCCTGCCAAGCCAGGCAACAACGGCGAGGTCTGGTGTGTACCCGAGCGCCCACGAATCTCTTCCGTCGGGTGATCGTCCCTCGTGCAGTGCCACGGGAAGCTGAAAGTTGGAGTCACGAAGAGTCTGGCGCTGGCTCGGCTCGAGGCTCTTGATGAGGCTCTTGGTCACCCGGGAGGCGATACGGGGGTCGAGCGCCGCATCAGCCGTTGGCAACTGTCGGTCGAGCCAGGCTCCTCCGGCAGAGCGTGTGCCCACCAAGACATGCGGGTGGGGGCGGAGTCCACCGTTGGCGAGAGTCGACATGGCCACGGCCAGTTCGACTGCAGTGACCTCTTGCTGGCCCAACACCAAGCTTCGACTGGCGGTGATTGGGGTTGTAATTCCCATGGATTGGGCCGTTGCCCTCAGACGTGGGGCCGAGGTTCGTCCCGTAAGTCCCTTGTTGCCGGTCAAGCCGGGCCGCTGATCGGTGGCGATAGACGCGAGGACCAGGGGGCGAAAGGCCGTGCCGGGGGGACGCGCTGATGCGAAAGCGTGATTCGTGCTGTCTTCGTTGTAATCACGACCTCCCACCAGTGCCCGAATGGCACCTGTTTTCGGGTCCATGGCGATCAGAGTCCATTGAACACCGGTCCCGGGAGAGAGGAGCTCGGGATGTTCAACACGGAGTTGCTCCATCTGGTGGTCAATGGCCTGCTCGGCCGCGCGCTGCAGCCCTGGCATCAGTGTTGTCTGAAGCTGAAGCGTGTTCCCATTGGTGGGGGGCAGCGCCGAGGATTCGTCTTGAGCCCTGCGGACTGCATCGATGAACCACGGGGAGTTGCGTCGCAGGGGTCCTTGTCGGCCCTCGGGAATGGGTGAGTTCAGCGTGTGTGCCGCCTCAATGGGTGACAACTGTCCCGAGGCCAGCATGGCACGAACAACCGTGTTTCGTTGTTCCAGCAACGCGCTCCCTTTTTGGGGGGGCTGGTTCTGCTCGACCAGAGAGGCGCTGATCAGCACGGCTTGGGCTGGGCTCATGGCGGGTGGTTCGGCCTGAAACCAATGGGCAGTTGCCTCGCCGATACCCTGAAGGGTTACGCCTTCACGTCCATGATATTGGGCCTTGTTCAGGTAGCTGGAGAGCAGTTCTTCTTTGCTGTAGCGGAACTCCAGCACCCAGGTGAGTAAGACCTCTTGCACGGAACGGAGAAAGGTCGGCTCGTGGCGTAGGAGCATTGCGCGGGCCAGCCGCTGGCTGATGGTCGCCTGGGCTCGGTCGTCGGCCTTCCAGCGAATCCGGCTCCACGTGTTGGCAAGAACCATGTGCGGGTCGATGCCTGTGTGTTCGAAGAAGCGACTGTCAAGACGGGTCACGACGGCCTGTACGAGCGCGGTGGGAAGGCCCGCAAAAGGCACAGCGATGGATGGTTGGTTGGTATCTCCTGATGGCTGCCGGCCGCTCGGGAGCATGGAGATGTCGGGCAACTGAAAATCCCAACCGGCGATAGAGACGCCGTCCTCGCGATGGGTCAGCCGGTCCACTCGACGCCCGTCCACGTGCACCAGCATGGGCGGTCCACCACGCGGGTGAATGGTCCATGGCGTGCCCTCAACGTCAAACTGTCCGGGCCCAGAAGTGCCCCCCTGGGGAGCCTGCTTGTATCCGAGGGACAGTAAGGTGTCTTTCCAGCCTTGCTTGGTGGCGACAGCTCCTTCGGTGAGGCTCATCGGTTGCGGTGTGATGCGGGTGCTGGGCGTCCTTGGCTGAGCATCCATTTGATGGCTCACCGTGCCCCAGAGAAGCGCTAGGTCGAGCGCGAGCGCGCACAGCACTGTGAGGCCCAAGATGCTCACGAGCTTCGACCGGAGTCGCTGGCTGGATGGACCACGCCGCTTTCGTCCCACTGGAGGTGGGCGACGGTTCTTGTTCTTGGTTCGGGAGTCTTGAGGTCGCGGAGGCTTCGCCTGTGATCGTGGGGCAGAGCGCTTCTGGCTGCGTCGCGGTCGGGCAGACTTGCCCCGCGCAGACGACTTGGACCTCGTGGGCTTGGATTCAGGTTGGGAGGGTCGAGAGGGCAATCGGGGCCAACAGCAGCATCAACAACAAAGAGCGCCGGCGCGAGACCGGCAGTGGGTCGCTTCTTACGCCTGTCTACTTCTTCTTCTTGGTCTCCTTTTTTGCGGCTTTGCCCCCCTTGTTCACCTTCTTGCGACATTCGGAGATTAGCTTGCGAATGTCGGGCAAGTCACCATCAAGATCTCGAGCTCGCATGAGGTCTAGGAATGCCTTGCGGTGCTCGCCCATCTCGTCCAGCACAAGTCCACGCTTGTAGTACGCCATGGCGTTCTGGTCGTTGATGTTGATGCAGGAGTCGTATGCGGTGACCGCGCCCTTGTGATCTCCCGCTTCGGCCAGTCGCGCGCCTTCCGAGAGATAGTGCTCGATGGCTTTTTGTTCATCTTCTGCAGCCGTCGTGGCGTCGACCGTCTGATCGTCGTCCAGCTCCAGAGTGATGCCTTGATCTGTCAATACGGCTGAGTCTGCAAGGTCGCCGTCGAGATCGATCTCGGCGATGTCGTTTGCTTCCGCCAGGTCGGGCCGGATCTCGACGTCTTCACCGTCATTGTCCTCAGCGACCACCTCAGTGGCTACCTCATCTACTGTATCGGCGGAGGCTTCGTCCGATGGACTTGCTTCAGCCTCTTCCTGTGCCGGCTCCTCCGTGCTCGGCGCGGGGTCCGCTTCGGGCTCGGCCGCAGTGTCCGCGTTGCTGTCCGGCGAGTCTGCTGGGGGCTCTTCTTCGGCCTCGACAACCGCGATTTCTTCGCCTTCTTTAGCGTCCTCGTCTTCCGCTTCGACGACAGCGATCTCTTCGTCTTCGTCGCCGCCCACCTCGATCTCTTCAGTGGGCGCGCTTCCACCGAACTCGGCCATGCCGGCAAGCTCGGCAGCGTAGTTGTCGATGTTGAAGCCCACATCGACGGTGCGAACCTCTTCAATGTGCCGAAGGAGTGTCTCCCTCGCTTCCTCCACCTGGGCCTCGACTTCCGCTCGAGCGGCCTCTCGGTCATGCTCTGGAGTGCGCCCCTCGGCAAGGTCGCTAATCTGGTTCGAGAGCGTGCCTTCCAGCATGCGCAGAGAGTCCGTCAGTTGATGCTTCACATACTCGAGCAGCCGCTGCTCTTGAGTCGCAAGTTGCACCTCAACCTGCCGCTCGACCTGACGGTCAATCGTCGCGTCCGGGGAGACCCCCAGGTTCTTGAGAGCTTCCTGAATGGCAATCTCGATTCGGTGCTCGATCATTGCCTCCAGTTCTTCCCGAGTTGGAAAGTCTGGCGGCATTTGGGGCTGTGCCGATGTTGCCGGGGCCGGGGCTTCCGGCAGGAGGTTGCCCAGGCTCAGAGTCTGCCTGCGCTCGAAGTTGGTGGCTGTTGACTGAATCGCAGCCTTTTGTCCCATGGAGAGGAACGGCGCCGATGCTCGGGTACTCTCGAGTATCGCAGTGTCACACCAGGACAGGATTCCGGCACATGCGGCCAGGGTGCGTTCGGAGGCTGCTGCGTCGAAGCGTGACAGGGTGGATTCTCCGGGTGATGTCGGGTAGTTCTCGTCGCCGGCGGGGTCCTCGCCCCCTTCTCCCCGTCGACGAAACAACATGCTTGTTTACTCCTTGACGCCGGCCAGGCCCTTCATCTCCTGGTCGAGTGAAGAGATCTTCGAAAGGTACTCCTGGCGGACCTTTCTCATACGCTCCACGCCCTCTTCCAGGACTTCCACTCGCCCTTGAAGCTTCTTGTTGTCCTTCTCGTGGTGCTCCAACTCGCCTTCAAGGCTTCGGATTTTCTCCGCGGCCTCTTCGTTCGCCTTGACCTTGTCAGCGATCTCCCACTCAAGCCGTTGAGTTTCCTTCTCCTTGGCGTACTTGTCCTGCTGCTTTGCGTCGCGCTCGTCCTGGGCCGCCTTCACTCGTCCGGCCATGACACCAAGCTCTTTTTCGAGATTGGCCCCTTCGTCGCCGAGACTCGCGTGCTGGGAGGCGTTCCTCTGGATCTCCAACTCCGTATTGGCGATCTTCTGAGTCAACCGCTGTGTCTCGCTCAGCGTTTGAGTCAGGAACTCAATCTTGGTTTCGAGGATGCGGGAAAGTTCCGCATTGATCTCGGTCAGGCGCTTGTCGCTGTCGGCCTGGGCCATGAGGCACACTCTCTTCCGGGCGCTGAAGCGGTGAACCCCGGGGGGGTGCCGCTTCGGTCTGGGTCCGTGCAGTGGCGCGAAAATGCGCCGATTCTCAGGGGACGCTAACAGGGCCTCTCAGGCCCCGTCAATTCCTGTGGCGACCCAGTGGCTTCAGGGCCTCATTTCCGCTGCTTGAGCGTGATTCTTGAGGAGCGGGTCGAGGTGTCTTCTTGTGCCGTGTTGTTGCTCGACTTGGTGGTGACTCAACTGTCGCTAAGTCCAACGCGCAGGTCTTCGAGAATCGTTGTGAGTTGTTGGGTCACTAGCTCGGGAGCAACAAGCTCAGAACTCATCTCACGCCGGTTCCGTACCTCGACCTTTCCTTCGTCGCGGAAGGCGCGGCCAACAATCACCGTGAATGGGAAGCCGAGAAGCTCGAGATCCTTGAGCTTGGCGCCAGGGGACAGCTTGCGATCGTCCAGCATGACGTCTACTCCCTGGGAGCCCAGTTGGGTGTAGATGTCCTCGGCGACTTGAGAAAGCTCTTCGTCCTTGGGGCTCAGGCAGGCCACTGCAACTTCGAACGGCGCGAGCGGCACTGGCCAAACGACCCCATGTTCGTCGGCATTTTGCTCGATGGCTGCGGCGACTACGCGAGAGACGCCGATGCCGTAGCAGCCCATGACCAGAGGCTGCTCCCGGCCATTCTCGGCCATGAAGGTCGCTCCCATGGCAGCCGAGTACTTGGTGCCCAACTGGAAGATGTGTCCCACTTCGATGCCTCTCTTGAGTATGAGTGGGTCTCCATCGGTGGGGCCAGGCTCGCCTTCTCTGGCGAGTCGGAAGTCGGCATAGGTGGGTTCGGGGAAGTCTCGTCCGATGTTCACGTCCAGCGCGTGCTGGTCGGTTGTGTTGAGGCCACAGAGCAGGTTCACCATGCCCCGCACGGTCTTGTCAGCGACGATCTGGAAGGTATCCGATAGACCAATGGGTCCAGCAAAGCCCTGCTTGGCGCCCGTCTTGGCTTCGATCTCGTCGTCGGACAGCATCTTCAGCTCAAGTCCTGAGGTGTGGTTTCGCAGCTTGACCTCGTTGATCTCCTGGTCGCCGCGGATCAAGGCGGCCCAGAACTCCTCGTGGTCCGTGTGGATTGCCTTGAACAGCACGGTCTTCACCATGCGAGCCGGAGGCACGTTGGGGAAGAAGGCTGAGAGTTCGTCACAAGTGCGGACGCCTGGAGTGTCTTCGACGCGCATGTCCCGGGGAGCCTCGTCTTGGCCCGCGGGCTTGGCAGCACGTGAGGTTGCCTTCTCCACGTTGGCCGCATAGCCGCTGGACTCCTCGATGAGGATCGCGTCCTCGCCGGAGTCGGCAGCCAACATGAACTCCATGGAGCCCGATCCCCCAATGTCCCCCGGGTCGGCATCGACCCCGAATGCTTCCAGCCCCATTCGTCTGAAGATGCGATGGTAGGCGAGCCGCATGTTCTCGTAAGAGTCCGCGAGAGCCTTGTCGCTGACGTCGAACGAGTACGCATCCTTCATGAGAAATTCCTTGACCCTCAGTAGGCCGAAGCGGGGGCGGATCTCGTCGCGGAACTTCGTGTGGATCTGATACAGGCAGATGGGCAACTGTTTGTACGACTTGACCGTGGCCCGGGCGTAGGCTGTCACGACTTCTTCTGCCGTAGGAGCTAGGCCGTAGGTGGTGCCTCTTCGGTCAGTGCTCGTGAACATGGTTCCGCTGGCCTCGTACACATCCCAGCGACCACTCTGCTCCCAGAGCTGTCGGTCCTGGAGGATGGGCGCTTGGATCTCTAGGCAGCCGGCGTGGTCGAGCTCATCGCGGACAATGCCTTGCGCCTTCTTCAGGCTCTTCCAGAGCATAGGTGAGTAGGCGTACAGCCCGGAGCTGACCTTGAAGATGAGTCCGGCGCGAGCCATGAGCCGGTGGCTCAAGACTTCAGCGTCAGCAGGATCTTCGCGGTAGGTAACAATATGAAGACGAGAGGCGCGCATGGGGGGGTGGTAGGCCCCTTTCCCGGAGAGGTCAAGGCTCAAGGGGCCTTTCTTGCTGATTGGTGGGAGAGCTTGGGCCGTTTGCGCCTCGGCCGGACAGGAGTCGGGCTCTACCTCGTCACACTTGCCGTCGCTCTTCCAGGGCTCGTGAGATCGTCGAGCTGTCGGTGTATTCCAGCTCGGCACCGACGCTCACACCACGAGCAATGCGAGACACAAGGAGTCCGAGAGGCTTGACCAGGCGCGCCAAATACAGAGCGGTGGCATCCCCTTCCACCGTGGGGTTGGTAGCTAGGATGATCTCTGTCGTGCTGTCTTGGATGCGTGCGAGCAACTCTTTGACTCGTAGCTCCTCGGGGCCGACTCCGTCGAGCGGCGACAGCGCCCCACCCAGCACGTGAAAGTGCCCCCGGTACGTGCCGCTGCGTTCGATGGCCAGGAGGTCTTGAGGCCTCTCAACCACACAGATCAATGCGGGGTCTCGTTGCAGGTCCGAGCAGATCGCGCAGGGGTCGGCTGCGCTGGGGTTACCGCAGGTGACGCAACGGTCCACACCATCTCGTACACCCACGAGTGCTTCGGCCAGATCGCCCGCAAGAGTCTCACTCCGTACGATGGCGAACGCGAGACGAGCTGCTGTCTTGGACCCGATGCCGGGAAGCCGGCTGAGCTCGTGAATCAGTCGCTCAATGGGGTCGGCTTGTGTCTCGTTCACGTGCGCCGCTCCGACTTGGCGAGCTTGGGCTCAGGAGCCCCCGCCTCCACCGAGAATCGAGCTGAGGGGGCCGAGGTCGATCCCTGAGGTTGCGGTTCCGATTTCGCTCTCGACCAACTCTTGAGCGCGGCGCAGCGAGTCGTTGACCCCAGCCACGAGCAGATCTTCGAGCATCTCGATGTCGCGGGGGTCGACTGCGACCGGGTCGATACGGATCTTCTTGACTCGGCCGGCGCCGGTGGCCGTCACCTTGATGATGCCGCCCCCTGCGCTGCCTTCCACCGTCATCTCCCGAACACGTTGTTGCATCTCTTCGACTCGGCCTTGGACCGACCGTGCCTGTTCCACCACCTTGCCGAGCAGACCTTGAAGGTCGGGGCCGTCACTGGACATGGTCAATCTCCTTGAGTTCGGGGACCTCTATAGACTCAATCTTCGTCCCAGGGAACAGCATGGAGGCCTGTTGCACCGCAGGGTGTTCCAGAGCACTTTGCTCCTGCTGGCTCTTGTGGTCCTTGCGGATCCGCTCCAGCTCTTCACTGAGGCTCGCGCTTCCGCGGTGGTCCGGGTCGGCCTCGTATCGGAGCAAGACATCGGGGCCGAACGCTTCGCGAGCGGCGTCGAGGAACTCAGGAGTGTCTCCTAATTTCTTGGCCTGACGCAAGGTGGTGCTGGCCTGAAAGCCGATGTGAACCTCGTTGGACGTGCTGCCTAGGAAGGTTCCTCGGGAAAGAATCGCGCAGAGTGGTGCCAGGTGCTCTGTTGTCGAGAGTTCATGGAGGAACTGCCGCCAGCTCGTGCCAGTGCAGAGGCCATCACTACTGGCTTGTTCGAGCGTCGGACGAGAGGCTGCGGCTGGGGCCTCGGGAAGTCTCTGCTCTTCGGGGCCCGGGCGTTCTGCGTTGCTCTGGCTGGTGCCTCCAGCGTTTCGATCCAGCTCGGCCGCTGGTGCGGTCGCCTTGGTCGGGGCCGGTCTAGCGCCGGTGGGGATCCGCTCGAACGCCGACAACGCCTCCGCCATGGATGGCTCGCCGCCATTGTCCGTTGGCTTGAGTGATGATGGAGGTTTACTGGTTGCTTCTGGGGAGCTGGACGACTCGGTCGTTGCCGCAACCACAACCGGCTCAGGCGCCACTTCGCTTGGGGCATAGGCCGGTCGGGGCGCAGTGTGACTTGCCGAGGAGCTTGTCGTGTCAGGGGAGGGGCTGCTCGGCTGCTGGGTGGGTGCCGGGCCGGCGCCGGAGCCAGGCCCGGAGCCAGGAGGTCGAGGACCAAGCTTCCGTTCTAGTTTGTCGAGTCGTAGCAGCAGTGTGTCCAGTGGCACTAGTGGCCTTACCGTGGCGATCTTGAGGACTGCCATCTCCAGCAGGAGCATGGGTTGCTCGGAGTGGGCGATGCGGTCAATGGCTGCGGCCAAGATGTCGAACTGTTGGGCAAGCTGGGCACGCTCAGCCTTGCTCGCCAGGAGCTTCAGGCGAACGATTTCGTCATCGGGAAGGTCGAGCAGCCGCTCGGCATCGGTCACCTCGGCTACCAACGCAACGTTGCGAACGGTCTCCAACAGCTGGTTGGCGAAGGTGCGGATGTCGTAGCCAAAGGTGGCTACCCGAGCGAGTTGTTCGAGGGCGACGGAAGGAGTCTGTCCCAGGGCCGCTTCGAGCACGCCATACAAGATGGAGCGATCGATGAAGCCCAGGATTTCCGCCACCTCGGCTTCGGATACTGCGTCTCCGCTGAAGGACAGCACTTGGTCCAGCAGGCTCTGAGCATCACGCATCGAGCCCCCGCCTTCGCGAGCGATGACCTTGAGGCTGGCGTCGGGGACCTGGACACCTTCTTGCTCCGCAACGTGCTTCAGACGCTCGTAGATCGTGCGGACCGGGATCATCTTGAAGTCGAAGCGCTGACAACGGCTGACCACAGTGTCCAGCAGTTGCTGGGGATCGGTGGTCGCCAGAATGAAGACGACGTGGGCTGGTGGTTCTTCGAGGGTCTTGAGCAGGGCATTGAAGCCTTGCTTTGTCACCATGTGGACTTCGTCGATGACGTAGACCTTGTAGCGTCCCCGCTGAGGTGTGTACTGCACCTTCTCCACCAGGTCGCGGATGTCGTCGACGCTGTTGTGTGAGGCGGCGTCGATTTCCAGCAGATCGGGGAAGGTGCCGGCGAGCATCTCGGTGCAAGCCCCGCACTGGTTGCAGGGGTTCTCCGCGGGCCCCTGCTCACAGTTGAGCGCGCGAGCCAGGATTCGTGCCGCTGAGGTCTTACCGACGCCTCGGGCGCCGGTGAGCAGGAAGGCGTGATGAATCCGACCGAGCCGGATGGCGTTCTGGAGGGTCCGGGTGACATGTTGCTGCCCCGAGATCTCGTCAAAGATCTTTGGGCGCCATTTTCGTGCGAGAGCCTGGTGGGACATGGGGTCGGGAGTCTAGATCGGATCGAAGCCCTGGGCAGCAAGGATCCTCGAAACATCTGAGTTGGTGGTCTTGGGGGTCATAAGAAACCCCCCGGGATCAGGAGAGACAGCCGGGCTGGCTGGACACCCCGGGATCGAGGCTACCGTTGCTCCCTTCCGGGCCTGGCGGAGTTCACCTCTACCGGTCATCCAGGGCCCGACTGTCACTCCTGACCCCGAGGGGTCCAGTAGGGGGAAATGGCGGAGAGCCAGGGATTCGAACCCCGGGTGGGTTGCCCCACACTTGATTTCGAGTCAAGCGCCTTCGACCACTCGGCCAGCTCTCCTTCAGCGGGGTCCCCCGACCCCTAAATACAGCACCATGCAGGCATTGGCTGCGGGCCACTTGTTGAGACCCGCTCCATTCAAGGAGTGGCGGAGAGGGAGGGATTCGAACCCTCGGTGAGTTGCCCCACACACGATTTCCAGTCGTGCACCTTCGACCGCTCGGTCACCTCTCCAGATCCAGCTCACTTCTTGTCTACAGCTCGTTGTGCTCGCAGCTCCCGGAAGAAGAGCTTGAGCTGCTGACTACATCGTTCAGCGAGGACACCCCCTGTCACCTCAATCTGGTGGTTGAGGCGGGAATCCGTTCCCAGCTCGTACAAGCTGACAGCGGCTCCTCCCTTGGGGTCTGTCGCACCGAAAACGACGCGACGAACCCGGGCCAGGACGAGAGCCCCCATACACATGGGGCATGGCTCAAGCGTGACGTAGAGGGTTGTGTCTTCCCGCCGCCAGTTACCGCTGTTGGTGGAGTCACCTCGTAGGGCCTCCATCTCGGCGTGGGCGGTGGGATCGGCGAGCTCTTCCCGCCGATTTCGTCCCTTTGTCAGCACCGTGCCGTCGCAGTCCACAAGGACGGCGCCGACTGGCACCTCGTCTCGATCTGCCGCTAGAGCAGCTTCCTCGAGAGCCAGGGCCATGTACTCTTCGTCGGACCGAGCCTGCTCAGCAACGCTCCGCATGGCAATAATCCCAATGAACATGCGGGTTTCCGCCCGCTCGGACGCAGGAAGCTACCGGATGCCCCTGTGGGTGTCAATGAAGGGCTACTCTGCATTGCAGTGTGTTGGAACCCCGTGCCCGCTGGCGCGGGAAGAGGGGCCAGCAGGAGTCTGGAACGATCTCGACCGGTTGTAGGCCGGGTCGGGGCTCAGTCGGCTGGAACCTTGTCCAGAGTGAGCGTCAGTTGAACCTCCAGTGACCCCAGCCCCGGTCCAAAGATGGGCGCCCTGAGTTTCGCGAGTAGGCAGGCGGTGAGTTCGGGGTTCTGGATGCTGTCTTCGATGGGCTCTTCAAAGGACCGGCCCTCTCCATCTGGCGAGACCGTCAAGTCGACGACAAGCTGTCCCTCGGTTGCCTGGCGATGTCGGAGCGCTCGCTTCCAGCAAGGCTCCAGCCGATTGAGGTTGTTCATCAAGGCACGCTCCAGTCGTTGGTTGGTGCGTGGATCGCCGTCCATCTGTTCGATGATCAGGGTGCGCGCTTCAGCCCTGATGTCGTAGTTCGGCTGATCATCATCGCGGCTCTTTCTGTTGTTCCTGGGGGACTCCAGGTTGGCGGAGCCACCTTGGGAGTTGCGTTCCATCCAGCCCGGATTCTCGCTCAGCTCTCGAGCGCTCGATTCCGGTCGTGCGCGTACGCTGTTCGACGACCGGGGCCTTGTGGGGGAGGTGATGGGCTCCACTTGCCCTACACCGCGGACGGAGAAGACGAACACGTCACCGTCTGTAGTGCCCGCCGCGAGCACCCGGCCCGAGGCAGCCCAGGACAGGGAGCTGATCTGTCCTTCGAGGTCGACTCGCTGACCTCCAGCTTGGCCCTCGGGCGAGAGGTCGTGGATCTGGATCACCTTGCCCTGAGCCCGAGCCACATACCGGCCGCGAGGTGACAAGCAGACGGGCCCCGCAGGCTCTCGGCTGTTCCACTCCTCCAACACGCGGCCATCACGGGTGGAGACGACAAGTAGGGCGTTGCCCCCCTCAGCGGCTATGCGGACCTCTTCCGGACCCGAGAAGCTGACCCAGTCGGCGCCGCCCGCGAAGCGGATCAGCATGCGTGGCTGGGGGCGCCTCTGATCCAATTGCCAGAGGAGGACCCCGTCGGCGATGGCGGCGACAAGGAGCCGGTCGTCGGGGCTGAATGCCATGGCTCGGACGCCCTCGGCTCCAGTCAACTCGCGCTCCGCCCGGCCTGTCTTCAAGTCAAACAGGGCGATGGTCCCCTCGGGTCGCTGTGTCAACGGATCCCCTCTAAGGGCTGCTGCGACATGAGTCATTCCGAAGTTGTATGCAATGGTCGTCGTTGCTTGTGGCATGGCAGGGAGCTCCAGCTGTCTGGCAGTGCCCACCTCCCATGCTTTCGGCCCCTCTCGGCTTGCTCGTGTGACGGCAGCGACCTCCCGGCCCGTCGGTGAAATGGCCAGCCGCTCCACGGCGAACTGCTCGGAGTAGCGGTGATCGCCCAGGAGCAGGATGTCTGCGTGCACAACGGCCTTCGGTGCTTCGCTGGCATCCGTGGTGTTGTCTTCGCCGACGACGTAAGGCCCCCGATCGGCCAGGGCGCGCTCCGTTGGCACCAGCAGGCACAGCGCCAGCGATCCGGCGGTCAGTCCGAGCCGCCACGAGACAGTGCGGGCCCCCATGGCTCTAGCGTCCCCCGTGCACTAGGGCACCCAAGCCGGCCGCCACGACGATGAGCCACGCGGGGTGGAGCTTGAGGAACCACAGCGCAGCCAGTGCGGCCACTCCGACCACAGCTGTCTGCCAGGTGGGCATGGAGGCTGGGGCTAGGTCGATGACCAGGTAGAGCAGCATGGCGAGCACTACGGGGCGCACCATCTGGAGCATGCCCACGACTCTTGGATGGTCCTGAAAGTTTCGATAGACGGCCGCCAAAAGGCCGATGAGTACAGCCGATGGTAGGACCATGCCGACGAAGCCGGCCAGGGCTCCCGACCACCCCCCGGCCTGGAACCCGATGTACAGCGACATCTTGGTGGCGATGGGGCCGGGAAGAGCGTAGCCGGCAGCTAGCGCGTCCACGAACTCGGCATCGGTCATCCAGCCGTGGCGATCGACGACTTCCGCCTGCATGAGCGGGACCATGGCGGGTCCGCCACCCCAAGCGAGGGTGCCAATCTTGGTGAACGAGAACAGCAGGTCGAGGGCGACGCTCACAGCCGTCCTAGATTAGCGCTCTGGCTGGCCATGAGTTGCCCAGGTCCCGGATTGGCGACGAAAAGAGGTTTGAGCAACGCAATAATGGAGTGAGTGATGGGCTTAGGTCAGGGGCCAGAAGACTCGCTGTCGTCGGCTGAATCCGAGCAACCCGTGTCGTCCAGGTCTACGAGGCTGTCGCCGTCATTATCGATGCCGTCATTGCACTCAGGGCTTTCGGTGTCCCCCCAACCCCAGAAGCATCCGGGGTCCTCCGCATCGACGAGCCCATCGCTGTCGTTGTCTAGCTCGTCGGAGCATGCAAAAGAAGAGCCGTCGCCTTCGTTGTTGTCGGTGGGGCTCCCTGCCGGGCACCCAGGATCGTTGCCGTCGATCCAGCCATCGGAATCATTGTCGATATTGTCGACGCACTCGACGGGGTCCAGTCGGTCCCAGACACCATCGCCATCTGTGTCCACGTCTGAACCGAGTCCGCCTCCCTCGTCTGCGTCGCTAATGCCGTCCCCATCGCTGTCCAGGTCTAGGTAGTTGGGTTGGAGGTCGCCGTCCGAGTCGCCCAGCCCCTCCAGGACATCAAAGAAGCCATCCCCGTCGCTGTCGACGTCGAGATAGTTGGGAGAACTGTCCCCGTCGCTGTCTGGGGTTTGCTCGATCTGGTCGGGGATGTTGTCGTTGTCACTGTCTGTGTCTAGATGGTTGAAGGTTAGGTCCCCATCGGTGTCTACAGTAGTCCCCTCTGCTGTATCTGGAATGCCGTCGCCGTCCTGGTCGCCATCGGTCTCGGGGGTTTCTTCGAGATTGCAGATGACTGCGACGTCGTCGGTGTGGTCGCAGGCTCCCGGGTCGTCCCCCCACACCATTGTCGCTGGACAGTCGAGTACTGCTGCTTCTCCTCCACTGCATTGTGGCCCGCTTATCCAAATGGAGCCAAACCCCGGATCGAACACCCCGGGGAGACTCAAGAAGTCGCGTCCGTCGTAGCCCAACTGGACGCACACGACATCGGCGTCGAGAAGCGACCAGCTCGTGCCGCAGATGGAGCCCCACTCCCCTTGCCAGTACAGCTCGACCCGCCCCTCACTCATCGTGGTCCCGTTGGCGAGCCGAACGTCACCATCGGCAGGGGGGCAGCCGAAATCCTGCTGACGACAGTCCACATCGTCGCAGTCTGTTGCCTCGTCGCCGTCGTTGTCGATGCCATCGCCGCACGCCGACTCCTCGAAGGCGGGCGCATCGTCTTCGCAGAAGTCACCGAGACCATCGTAGTTGCTGTCTGTCTGCGTGACGTTCACTACTGACGGGCAGTTGTCCTGGTCGTTGCTGTGCCCGTCGCAGTCCTCATCATCGACCACCAGGTTGGACTCTTGGTCGTCATCGTCGCAGTCCGCACAGTTCAGGCTGCCATCGTCGTCCTCGTCGTCTATTTCGTCGCCCCCGTCGCCCACTGTGGTGGCGAAGTCGGCACCATTGACACAGTCGTTGTCCTGTCCGTCGCAGATCTCGGGGTTTCCCGGGAAGTTGTACCCATTGAGGTCATCGCAGTCGCCCTGGCAGGGAGCCATGCCATCCCCATCGGCGTCGACCTCTTGGCCAGGCACGCCGGGGTTGCCGGCGTCGTCTAGGCCGTTGCAGTCGTTGTCCTGTCCA
>MDTE01119070.1_pt1 | contig 16751 bp, 13 predicted proteins | sample 811231 | NCBI WGS metagenome assembly MDTE01 (sample SAMN05326651, study PRJNA326480) | marine metagenome | isolation source: seawater | place: Indian Ocean: Red Sea | collected 2010
CTTGAAAGATTCTTTGTATATCTCACGAATTTTAAAAATTTCTGTCATATCTACCTCATTGAACGTTGTAAGCATAGCAGTCTCATTTTTTACAGCTACCAAACGTGAAGAAATTTTTCTTCTTAATGAGGACATTTTTTTTGTTATATACTTTCTGTTTTCATTGCTATCAATTGATTCAAGAGCTAAAACATCGTTTTTAGTAATTTTACCATCACTTCCTGTTCCTTTTAATTGATCCTCAGAAATGTCCAAATCAGAAATCATTGCAGAGGCTAATGGGGTGACTTTTGATTTTAACTTCTTAATTGATTTATCGTTATTCTTTTCCTTTTTTTCTGCTATAACATCAGCATCTTTTGAGATATCAATTTCTTCTTTTATAACCGATGTGTCAATATGACAAACAACATCTCCAACAGATACAGTTTCTCCTTCAGAAACAATTATATTAATTATACCACTTTCCTCAGCAGGCAGTTCTAATGTAGCTTTATCCGAGTCTATTTCTGCAATAGCCTGATCTTTAGTTACATAATCTCCGTTTTCAACTAGCCATTCAGCTATTTCAACTTCTGAAATAGATTCTCCTGGACTAGGGACTTTCATTTGTAATATCATTCACTTATATTTTAAAAACTTTTTCAATAATTTCTTTTTGTTGTAAGGCTGACTTAATTGAAGATCCCGTGGCTGTTGCTGCAGATTCACTTCTTGATATCACTCCAATATTAAAATGTTTTAGATGAGATAAAATGTAAGTCCATGCACCCATATTTAATGGCTCTTCTTGAACCCAGAAAATTTGTGGTTTATTATAAGAATCTATAATATGTGTAATCTTTTTTACGTCTAGAGGAAATAATTGTTCAATTCTTACAATCGCAATATTCTGAACTTGTTTCATATTTCTTTGGTCAATCAATTCATAATAAATTTTTCCACTACAAAATATTAATTTATTAACAAACTCTTTTTTCAAATTATCTTCAATAATATGCTGAAAGTAATCATTAGACAAATCAGTTAAATGAGAAATACAATCTGGATGACGAAGTAAACTTTTTGGCGTGAAAACAATCAAAGGTTTTCTATATTTCCTTTTTAATTGCCTTCGAAGTAAGTGAAAAAAATTTGAAGGTGTTGTACAGTTAACTACTTCCATATTATACTTTGCACACATTTGAAGATATCTTTCAATTCGAGCTGAAGAATGCTCGGCCCCTTGACCTTCATATCCATGTGGAAGAAATAAAACTAAACCACTCATAAGCTTCCATTTATCTTCTGCACAAGAAATAAACTGATCAATCATAATTTGTGCTCCATTGGAAAAATCTCCAAATTGGGCCTCCCAAATTGTCAATGTATTTGGGTCTGTAATTGAATAACCATAATCAAACCCAAGAACCCCATATTCAGATAGAAGTGAATTGTAAATCTTAAAAGACGCTTTTTCAGAAATGTTATCCAAGGGACACAACTCTTCTTCTGAGTGCTCTAACTTTAAAATTGCGTGACGATGAGAAAATGTACCTCTCTCTACATCTTGACCAGTTAAACGAATACTATATCCTTCATCTAATAAAGTAGCATAAGCTAATGACTCTGCAAGCGCCCAATCTACTTTTTGTTTTTGTTCGATCATCTTTTTTCGTTCTTTCAATAATTTTTGTGTTTTTTTAAATAACATATCAAATTCAGAAAGATCATACAAAGATTTTGCTAGCTTTTGTATTTTATCTATCGAAACATTTAATTTATCATTAGCTGTATATTCTGGACTAGTAATTCTAGAAAAACTTAACCACTCATCTCTTAAAAACGAAGTAATTTTAGCTTTTTTTATTTCTTTTGCTTCATCAAAACGATTTTGTAATAGAGTTTGGAATTCTGTTTCTAAATCATCTACAATACCAGCTTCAATTAGTCCCTCATTTAACAATTTTTTCTTATAAATTTCTCTAGGGTTTTTATGTCTTGAGATGGCTTGATAAAGTTTTGGCTGAGTAAATCTTGGTTCATCTCCTTCATTGTGACCATATTTTCTATAGCACAATAAATCTATAAAGACGTCTTTATTAAATTTTTGTCTATATTCAACAGCAAATTGGAGTGAATGAACAACAGATTCAACATCATCTCCATTTACATGAATAACTGGGCAAAGAGTAACTTTAGCAACATCTGTACAATAAGTACTTGATCTAGCATCTAGATAGTTTGTGGTAAACCCTACTTGATTATTAACAACAATGTGAATTGTTCCTCCAGTTTTATATCCATCTAGCTGAGCCATCTGTATAACTTCATAGACAATTCCTTGACCAGCTAAAGCAGCATCTCCATGAATTAAAATAGGAACTATTTTTTGAGAATCACCATTATATTCATTATCAATTTTAGCCCTTGTGATTCCTTCAACTACTGGATCAACTGCTTCAAGATGTGATGGATTTGGAGATAAATTTAATTTTACTTTATTTCCGTTGGTACAATGCTGAATACATGTATACCCCAAATGATACTTAACATCTCCAGAAATCAAATCATCCTCATAAACTTTTCCCTCAAATTCTGAAAAAATTTCCTTATATGTTTTGTTAAAAATATTTGCTAAGACATTCAATCGTCCTCTATGAGCCATTCCCATAACAAACTCGTCAACTCCTAATTCAGAACTATGTTCAACCAAAGCATCGAGAGCTGGAATTAAAGATTCAGCCCCTTCTAACGAAAATCGCTTCTGACCAACAAATTTTTTATGTAAAAAGCTTTCAAAAGCAACAGCTTGATTTAATTTATGTAGTATATGCTTTTTTTGTTCAATCTTAAAATTAGGGGTGTTTGAATTTGCATGCAATTTATTTTTAATCCAATCTATCTCGTCCGGGTCTCGAATGTACATATATTCAATACCAATAGATTGACAATATACTTTTTCTAAATGACTTATAATTTCTTTTAAAGAAGACGGGCCAATTCCAACTTGGGTTCCTGCTTGAAATTCAGTATCTAAGTCAGTAACTTCGAGTCCAAAATTTTGATATTCAAGTGTTGGTTCGTATTTTCTTCTTTTTCGGACTGGATTTGTTTTAGTAAACAAATGTCCTCTTTTTCTATAAGCATCTATTAAATTTATAACTTTGAATTCTTTTTGAAAATATTTTGGAACATCATTTTCGCTATATACTTCTTGGGCGAAATCAAATCCTTTAAAAAAGTTTCCCCACTCCTCTCCAACATTTTCAGGGTCTTCTTTGAATTTTTGATACATCTCATCAACATATGACGTATGCATAGCTCCTAAAAAAGAAAAATTATCCATTAACTATCGATAAATTAGTAACACAAAATTATTGATTTTTTGATAAAATTCGGAGATTATTCTAATTAGTTTTATTTAGCAAGTTATAATAATATAAATAAATAAAATTTAACTAGTTCTTTGCATTAACTTATCTGTAATATATCGAAGGTCTGACTTATCTTGAACATTAACAGCATCCAAATGTTTGATCGCTTTAGTATAATACGCTTTCATCAAGTCTACTGTATGTTTTTCAATATTTAATTTTGTAAAAATATCTTTTACTAATTCGATTTTTTTTTCCGAATCCTCACCCGAATATAATTTTTCAAGTTGTATTTTTTGTTTAGTATTTGCAACTTGCATTGCTTTTAAATACAAAAAAGTTTTTTTATTTGATAAAATATCTCCGCCAATTTGTTTTCCAAAACTTTCAGTTGAACCAAATACATCAAGCAAATCATCTTTAAGCTGAAATGCAAGACCAATATTTATACCAAAATTATACATATGATCCATATCTTTGGTATTAGCTCCTGCAACTAAAGATCCAAGCTGTAAAGAAGAAGCAATTAACTCAGCTGTTTTATATTCAATCATTTTTATATATTCAGATATTGATACACTTTTATTCAACTCAAAATCCATATCAAATTGTTGTCCTTCACACACCTTAATTGCCATATTATTAAATATGTTAATTGCAGCATTAAGGTACTCGCTGTTTATTTTTTGTAAATATTTATAACAGGTAATCATCATTACATCTCCAGAAAGAATTGCTGTATTGTCATCCCACTTATTGTGCACTGTTAAATTACCTCTCCTAATTGGTGCGTTATCCATAATATCATCATGTATTAAAGTGAAATTATGAAACAATTCAATGGCAATAGCAACAGGCAATGCATTTTTAACATTTGAATTAAATAATTTATATGCTAATAGCGAAAGTAAAGGACGAGTTCTTTTTCCTTTTAAATTCAAGATATATTTAAAAGGATCATATAAATTTTTAGGACTATCCGGTAAATTAATGCTGTTAATCTCTTTTTCAATTAAAAATGATAATTCTTTTATACTACTCATCTTTTATCTAATATATCAATTAAATAGTTTCCGTAGCCACTTTTAATAAGTGGCTGAGCTAAATCATATAAGCTCTTATCATCTATAAATCCCATTCGATAAGCCGCTTCTTCTATACATCCTATTTTTCTACCTTGTCTTTCTTCAATTAATTGAACATACTGATTTGCCTGCATTAGAGATGAAAATGTACCAGTATCTAACCAAGTTGTTCCCCTTCCCAAAACTTTAACATCTAACTTTCCCTGTCTCATGAATTCTTTATTAACATCGGTAATTTCATATTCACCGCGTTTTGATGGTTGTATGTTTTTGGCAATTTCAACAACAGAATTGTCATAATAATAAAGACCCGGGACAGCGTAATTAGACTTAGGGTTTTTTGGCTTTTCTTCTAGAGACAATGCTCTAAAATTTTTATCAAACTCAACAACACCGTATCTTTCTGGGTCTTGAACATGGTATCCAAAAATTATCCCTCCCTGAACATTTTTACAATCAGCTAAAGATTTTATTTTCATTTGAAAAATATTATCGCCTAAAATCATGCATACCTTATCTCCTGAGATAAATTCTTCTCCAAGAACGAATGCTTGAGCTAATCCATTAGGCTTATCTTGTATTTTATATTCAAATCTACATCCAAACTGACTACCATTACCTAATAACTTTTGAAATAAAGGAATATCATGAGGGGTAGAAATAATTAGGATTTCATTAATTCCAGAATAAATTAAAGTTGAAAGAGGATAATATATCATTGGCTTGTCATAAATAGGCATCAACTGCTTACTAACTACCAAGGTTAAGGGGTGTAATCTTGTTCCTGTACCTCCTGCTAACACAATTCCTTTCATAATTTACTTTTTATTGATTGACTATAATTAATCTTTTTTTCTTGGGAAAGAAGTAATGCAGGTAATAACAATAGATTTGATAACATAGCAATCATTAATGTTATAGAAACCAACAATCCTAATGCAATAGTTCCTCCAAAATCTGATGCAACAAATATAAAAAACCCAAAGAACAATACAACTGAAGTATAAAACATACTTACTCCTGTTTCTCTAAGTGCAGGGAAAACAGAAGTTTTTATACACCAATTATTTGCAACTAACTCTTGTCTATATTTTGCAAGAAAATGTATGGTGTCATCAACCGAAATACCAAATGCTATACTAAATACTAAGATAGTTGACGGCTTGAGTGCTATATCAAAATATCCCATTATTGCTCCTGTAATCAATAACGGAATTAAATTTGGAATTATTGAAATTAATACCATCCTAAATGATTTAAACATCCAAGACATAAAAAAAGAAATTAAAACTATTACTATCAGCAAACTAAAAATTAAATTTTTTAATAAGAATTTTGTCCCTTCTAAAAAAACTATTGTTGAGCCTGTGACTACAACATTGAAATTATCTGAAGGTAAAATTTTATTAATTTGAGGAATTAACTTTTTAAAAATACTATCCATTTTAGAAGTTGAAATATCAGCTACTCGTAAACTAAATCTTGACTCCTGATTAAATTTATCTGTTAATGCATTTGATGCGGATGAATTAAGATTATCAAAACTTCTTAGCAAATAAGAGAAGAAAAGCATAGATTGGTGTTGATTTGGCAACTTAAAATATTTAGGGTCACCTTTATGGTAAGCTTGATTTGCATGTTTAATAAAATCAACAAAAGAAATTGGTTTCGAAAAATCTTTGTACGAACTTAACAAGTTATTTAAACTATCTAGTTTATACAAATTTTGTAACTTAAACAATCCTTGTTTTTTCTTTGTATCAACTGTAACTTCAAGTGGAATAACACCCCCAAATTCCTTTTCTAGAAATTTTAAATCTTTATAAAGTGCTTGATTTTTTGGCAAATCATCTGTTAAATTTCCAGTAGTTTTAACTTGAACGAGTCCTACAACACCAATAACTAATAGAAAAGTCGTGACTAAATAAATTGCTGTTCTTTTATTGCTAACAAGATAAACTAAAAAATCAACAAAAGATTTTAACCATTTTTTTTCTAAATGTCTAGTATGTTTTTCTTTTGGGGGGCTAGATAAACTAAAATAAATTGGAACAATAACTAATGACAAAACAAATATTATCATTATATTTAAAGATGCTATTGCTCCAAACTCTTGCAATGTTTTACTATTTGTAAACATAAATGATGCAAATCCAGCAGCTGTAGTTATATTTGTCAATAAAGTTATGTTACCAATTTTTTGTATCATAATTGATAAGGCAACTTCTTTGTTCTTTGTCTTTCTATATTCATTATGAAATTTATTAATTAAAAAAATACAATTTGGTATTCCAATAACAATTATCAGCGGAGGAACTAGAGCCATAAAAATAGAAATTTCATAATCTAAAAATGCAATTGTTCCGAAACTAAAAACCACTCCAATTATGACAGTAATCATTGAAGAAAACGTAGCCTTGTATGATCTAAAAAATAAAAAGAGAATTAATGATGTGATAAAGAGAGCAAAAAGAATAAAAATGGTTATTTCTTTTTTAACCATTAAAGAATCTTCAGTTCTAATATATGGTAACCCAGAATAACGAGCCTTAGCACTAAAATTATTTTCATATTTCACAACTAAATTTCTAATTGAATCTATTAATCCTTTTCTAGAAGGAGTTTGTAAAATCTCATTATTTAAAGAAATTAATAAAGTTGTAATTTTACTATTCGAAGTTGTTAGATAATCTTTATAAATTGGCTGTCTATTTAACTCTTTTATAAAAAAATCGGCATCTGGTTGTGCAATCATTGAATCAGGAAATAGATTGTTAAAACTAAATTTCTTTGAACTATGATCAAAATTCAAGATTTTAAGATTAGTCAATGAACTTACATTTTCAACACCATCAATTTTTTCAATTTCTTTTGTTAGACGATCTAAAGCTGATAAATGTTTAAAGTCAAACAATTCATCGTCTTGTATTGAGATTACAAAAATGTTTTTATTTCCATATTTATTTATAAAATTATTATAATTAATACTTGTTTGATTATCTTTAGGAAGTAATTGAGCCATTGTATAAGATAATCTTGCCTCCTGCCCCTTATATCCGAACAAACAAGTTATCAGTAATAACAATAATATTAAATGAAGTCTATATTTTAATATAATTTTGGATATAGCTTTCCACATAATTTACAACGATAATAAAGAAATTAAAATAATTATACGGTCATTATATCATTCTCTTTTTTAATAAAAATTTCATCAATTTTTGAAGAGAATAAATTTGTTAAGTTTTGAACTTCATGCTCAGCATCTCTAACTAAATCTTCAGAAAGTCCAGATTTTCCAAGCTTTCGCATTTCATCGTTTGCTTTTTGTCTAATATTCCTAATACTAACCTTTGAAGTTTCTATTTCAGATTTTACTTGTTTTACTAATTCTCTCCTTCTTTCCTCAGTTAAAGGGGGAATGTTAACTATGACTTTCTCTCCATTGTTAGATGGATTAAAGCCTAAATTGGCTTCAATTATAGCTTGTTCAATATCATTAATTAAATTTTTATCAAAAGGTTGAATGGTTAAAGTTTGAGAATCAGGAGCTGAAACATTTGCTGCCTGAGATAAAGGAGTAACAACTCCATAGTATTCAATCTTAACAACATTTAACATTTGAGGATTTGCCTTTCCAGCTCTAATTTTTTGAAGTGTCTTTTCTAAATGAATTACAACATCATTCATTGATTCTTCAGCAATATCAAGGTTAAATTTTATTTCTTCAGTCATAACAAATTATATTTATAAGTATTTAAGATTGTACAAGTGTTCCAACATTTTCTCCATTACATATTTTTAATAAATTACCTTTTTCATTCATATTAAAAACTTTTATAGGTAAATTGTTTTCTTGACAAAGTGTAAAAGCAGTTAAATCCATAATACTTAATTTCTTTTCAAGAACTTCTTCAAACGTAATTGAATCAAATTTCTTAGCAGAAATATACTTTTCTGGGTCATGAGAGTAAATTCCATCAACACGTGTTCCTTTTAAAATTATATCGGCTTCAATTTCAATTGCTCTAAGTGTACCAGCTGTATCTGTAGTAAAATATGGATTTCCTGTTCCACCTCCAAAAATGACAACTCTTCCTTTTTGAAGATGCCTCATAGCTTTTCTTCTTATGTAAGGCTCTGCAACTTGCTCCATTCTAATTGCAGTTAACAACCTAGTTTCAATACTTAAAGATTCAAGAGCAGATTGAAGTGCCATTCCGTTTATAATTGTAGCTAACATACCCATATGATCTCCTTGAACTCGATCAAATCCAGCTCCCTCAGACTCTACTCCTCTATAAATATTACCTCCTCCAATGACTATTGCAAGCTGAATATTTTTTTTAACGACTGATTGGATTTCATTTGCATACTTAGCAAGCATTTTTGAATCAATACCATATTCTCCATCTCCAATTAATGATTCTCCACTTAATTTTAAAAGTATTCTTTTATATTTCATAAATAATAAAGTTTTTCAAATATATAGTAATTATGTAAAGGTAAATTATTTATTTAAAAAAAAACCATCTATTAAAGATGGTTATAAATTAATTGTAAACGATAGATTTATCCTAAAGAGACTCGTTTGAAAGAGGTCACCGACACATCTCCGTATGAAGAAATATAATCTGATACTTTTTTACTTTCGTCTTTAATAAATACTTGATCTAATAAACACATCTCTTGATCTAATGTTGTATTATCTGAGATAAACCTATCAATTTTTCCAGGAACAATTTTATCCCAAATATGCTCAGGTTTTCCCTGATCTTTTAACTCTTGTTCAATGTTTTTCCTTGCCTCATCTATCACTTCATCTGTAAGCTGAGCCATAGATATAAATTGTGGAACATTTTTAAGAGCTTTTCCTAATCGTGCTAATTCAATATTCTCTTTTTCAATTACTGCAATTCTTGCATCATTTTCTGATTTAATAAAATCATCAGAAAAATCTTTATAAGATAAAGTTGTTGCTCCCATTGATGCTACCTGCATAGCAAGGTCTTTAGCTAATACATCTGAATCATTACAATTTTTACTTAAACCTACTAATACAGCTATTTTACTTCCATGAGTATAAGATCCTACATATTCAGCCTCAACAACTTCAAAAGATGAAATTTCAATCTTCTCTCCAATAACTCCTGTTTGCTCAATTAATTTTTGAGATACAGTTAACCCTTCAGAAAATTCGGCCGCTAAAAAAGAATCTATGTCTTTGTAATCAATAGCAATATCAACAAACTCCTGTGCTAATTGCTTATATGATTCATTTTTTGCAACAAAATCTGTTTCACAAGCCAAGACTATGGAAACTCCGAAATTTCTATTCTCATTAATTTTTGTAATAGCAATTCCTTCACTTGCTTGTCTATCAGCTCGCTTTGCCGCAACTTTTTGACCCTTTTTTCGCAATACATCAATTGCCAACTCAAAATCTCCAGATGATTCAATTAGAGCTTTCTTACAATCCATCATTCCTGCTCCAGTTTGTTTTCTTAATTTTGCAACATCTGCTGCTTTAATTTCAGTCATATTTTTGTGGTTTTATTTTTTTTCTTCAACAATTTTTTTTGCTGCTTCTTTCTTTTCATCGTCTTTTATCGTTTTTTCAGCTACTCTTTCATTTAATCCTTCTAAAATAGCATCCTTAATCACTGTCATTATGCATTCAATTGACTTAGCAGCGTCATCATTAGCTGGAATAGGAAAATCTATCAATCTAGGGTCAGTATTAGTATCAGTCATTGCAAATGTTCTTATACCTAAATGATTTGCTTCTGAAACGGCAATTTTTTCTTTATTTATATCTACAACAAAAACAGCAGCTGGCATTCTTGTCATTTTAACAATGCTTCCTAAATTTAACTCCAACTTTGATCTTTGACGGTCAATTTGTAATCTTTCTCTTTTAGATAAAGTGTCAAAAGTTCCATCTTCTTTCATCTTATCAATGGTTTGCATCTTTTTAATGGACTTTCTAATTGTTGCAAAATTTGTTAATAAGCCCCCTGGCCATCTTTGAGTTATATACGGCATATTTAACTCTTTTGCTGTTGATTCAACGATAGATTTAGCTTGCTTTTTTGTAGAAACAAATAAAATCTTTTTTCCTGATTTAACGATTTGCTTCATAGCAGCTGCAGCGTCTTCAATCATAGCAACAGTCTTGTTAAGGTCAATAATGTGAATACCATTTCTTTGCATAAACACATATGGAGCCATTGCAGGATTATACTTTTTCTTCAAGTGACCAAAATGTACACCTGCATTTAATAGTTCTTTGAAATTTGTTCTTGTCATGTTTACTTTCTTTTTTAGTCAAGCAATTGTTAGGTAGAAGTATCTTTCAACTTGTCCTAGCAATTTAGATGCTAAACACTTATTAATAAATTGATTATCTCTTAACCCACTGGAATTTTTTACGAGCTTTTTTCTGTCCAGGTTTTTTTCTTTCTACAACTCTTGCATCTCTAGTTAATAATCCTTCAGATTTTAATACAACTCTATTATCATTATTAACAATACACAAAGCTCTTGCAATTGCAAGGCGTATAGCTTCAGCTTGGCCTGTTGTTCCACCTCCTTCAACATTTACCTTTACGTCGTAACTAGAAATATTATCAGTTAATTTAAATGGTTGTTCCAACTTAAAACGCATACTTTCAACTGGAAAATAACTTTTAAAGTCTTTCCCGTTTACGTTTATTTTCCCCTTGCCCTTTTGCAAATAAATTCTTGCAACTGCTGCTTTTCTACGTCCTATTGTGTGTATTGTATCCATGTATTACTTGTAGTTATTTAGATTTATAGATTTTGGCTTTTGTGCTTCTTGATTATGATTTTCATCAGCATATAAAAAACAGTTCTTTAAAATTGCTGATCCTAATTTATTTTTGGGAAGCATTCCTTTAATAGCATGTCTTAATAAAGACGTTCCATCTTTGGCGAGCATTTCAACAGGAGCAACTCTCTTTTGACCTCCAGGGTATCCTGTATAAGAAAAAATTTCTCTGTCTGTCATTTTTTTTCCTGACATTACAATTTTTGAAGAATTAATGATTACAACATAATCCCCGCAATCAGCATGAGGTGTAAAATTAGTTTTGTATTTTCCTCTAAGTATTTTTGCTACTTTAGAAGCTAATCTTCCAAGCGTCTGTCCTTGAGCGTCAACAAGAAACCACTCTTTATTTGCAGTTTCTTTATTCGCTGATATTGTTTTATAACTTAATGTGTCCATATTCTTTATTTGTTTCCTTTTTTTGAAAGGGATGCAAATTTACACTTTTTTATAATTCTGCAAAATTTATTAGGATATAACATTTAGCTCTTTACCTATCTTCACAAAAGCATTTATAACAACGTCTAAATCTTCACGCGTATGTGCTGCTGATATTTGAACACGAATCCTCGCTTGTTCTTTAGGAACTACTGGAAAGAAAAAACCAATAACATAAACTCCTTCATCCAATAATTTATCTGCCATTATTTGTGACAATTTTGCATCATAAAGCATTACTGGAACAATAGGATGTTCTCCTTCTTTAATATCAAATCCAGCTTCTTTCATTTTTGATCTAAAATATCTAGTATTATCATATAACTGATCTCTTAAATGTGTGCTGCTTTCTAACAAGTCAATAACTTTTATTGCTGCACCAACAATTGCAGGAGCAAGAGAATTTGAAAATAAGTACGGTCTAGATCTTTGTCTTAACATGTCTATAACCTCCTTTTTTCCAGATGTAAAACCGCCCATTGCACCTCCAAGAGCCTTTCCAAGTGTAGAGGTTATAATATCGACTTTGCCCATTACTTTACAATATTCGTGAGTTCCTCTCCCTTTTTCTCCAATAAATCCAGTGGCATGTGAATCATCTACCATTACAATTGCATTATATTTATCAGCTAAATCGCAAATTTTATCTAGCTTAGCTATAGTTCCATCCATAGAAAAAACTCCGTCAGTTACTATAATTCGATTTTGTTGATCTTGTGCCAACTCTAACTGCTTTTCTAAATCTTGCATATTGTTTGTCTCATACCTATACCTGTGAGATTTACAGAGTCTTACTCCGTCAATGATAGAAGCGTGATTTAATGCATCCGAAATTATAGCATCATTGGGGCCAAATAACGGTTCAAAAACACCTCCATTTGCATCAAAAGCTGCGGCATACAGTATTGTATCTTCCATACCTAAAAAACTAGATATTTTCTTTTCTAGTTCCTTATGTATATCTTGTGTTCCACATATAAATCTAACTGATGACATTCCATAACCGTGAGTGTCTAAAGTAGATTTTGCAGCATCAATAACTTCAGGGTGAGATGACAAGCCTAAATAATTATTTGCACAAAAATTGAGAACTTCCTTATTATTTACAGTAATATTTGGTCCTTGCGAAGAAGTAATTACTCTCTCATTCTTATAAAGACCATCAAGCTTAATTTTTTCTAATTCCTCTTTTAATTTATCATACATAAGAATGACATTAATCTGTTAAACTAATCCCTGATCAAGCATCGCGTCTGCAACTTTAACAAAACCTGCTATATTAGCTCCTTTTATATAATTTACATATTCTCCTTCAGTTCCATATTCAACACATGCAGAGTGAATATCTTTCATAATCTGCTTCAACTTATCATCAACTTCTTGTCGACTCCAATTCATTCTAATTGAGTTTTGACTCATCTCTAAACCTGAAGTCGCAACACCTCCTGCATTTGAAGCTTTTCCAGGAGCAAAAAATATTTTATTTTCTTGAAAAATTTCGATAGCCTCAGGTGTGCAGGGCATATTTGCCCCTTCAGATACTAAAATACATCCATTATCAACTAAACTTATTGCATCATTTTTTTCCAATTCATTTTGAGTAGCGCATGGTAAAGCTATATCACAACTAATTGACCATGGCCTACCAGCTTTGAAATCACATTTATAATGATCAGCGTATTCCTTAATACGACCTCTCTTAACATTCTTCAAATTCATGACAAATGAAAGCTTTTCTGGAGATATCCCTTCCTGATCATAAATATATCCTGAAGAATCTGATAAGGCTACAACTTTAGCCCCAAGTTCTGTTGCTTTTTGACAAGCATATTGAGCTACATTTCCTGAACCTGATATTACAACAGTTTTATCTTTGAATGAATCTCCAGCTCGTTCAAGCATATTTTGAGCAAAATATACATTTCCGTATCCGGTTGCCTCAGGTCTTATTAATGATCCGCCCCAATTAATTCCTTTTCCAGTCAAAACTCCAGTAAACTCATTTCTTATTCTCTTATATTGCCCAAACATATATCCTATTTCACGTCCCCCAACTCCAATATCTCCAGCTGGAATATCTGTGTTCGGACCAATATGCTTACATAATTCTGTCATAAATGATTGACAGAATTTCATTACCTCATTGTCAGATTTACCTTTTGGATCAAAATCAGAACCTCCTTTACCTCCTCCCATTGGAAGAGTAGTTAATGAATTTTTAAAAACCTGTTCAAATCCAAGAAATTTTAATATGGATAAATTTACAGATGGATGGAATCTTAGACCTCCTTTGTAAGGCCCTATTGCTGAATTAAATTCAACTCGATAGCCTCTATTTACCTGAAAATTTCCCAAATCATCTAACCAAGGGACTCTAAACATAATAACTCTCTCTGGCTCAATCATTCTTTCAAGTAATTTCTTATTATTATATCTTTCATTGCTTTGCATAAAAGGAATAATAACTTCGACAACTTCTTCAACGGCTTGTAAAAATTCTTTTTCATGAGAGTTTTTAGAAATTACCTCTTGCATGAATTTGTGGATTTTTTGTTCCATTTTAATAATTTTTTAATTTTATCTTAATGTATCAAACATCGGCAAATGTATATTATTTTTAAAAAATTTAACATCTTATTCAAATTTTTATCTTTGCGAATTGAATAATTAGATTATGAAATATTTATATACCATTTTAACTCTTGTCCTGTTTTATTCGGAATTAAGTGCACAAAAAATTTCTGGAGTTGTAACAGATGCAAGTACAAACGAAACACTAATCGGAGTTAACATTATACTAGGTGACGGTAGTGGAACATCTACAGATTTAGATGGTAGATATGAATTAAACATCAATTCTAATAAAAAAATTACATATAAATTTATCGGCTATAAAGACGTAACCAAATCAATTAGTTCTAAAAAAAATCAAGTTATAAATATAAAGCTAAATCCATCAGCAGAACAGTTAAGTACCGTTGTGGTGTCAGCAGGTAAGTTTGAACAAAAAATCGAAGAGATCACAGTCTCTATGGAAGTTATCAAACCATCTCTAATAGAAAATAAAAATACAACTGACATACAGACAGCAATGGATCAGGTTCCCGGAGTTAATATAACAGATGGACAAGCAAATATTAGAGGGGGAAGCGGCTGGAGTTACGGAGCAGGCTCTAGGGTCATGGTATTAGTTGATGACATGCCATTAATTTCAGGCGATGCTGGCCAAGTTCAATGGAAACTTATAGCAACTGAAAACATCAATCAAGTTGAAGTTATCAAAGGGGCATCATCAGCCCTATATGGCTCATCAGCTCTAAATGGTGTTATAAATATTAGAACTGCATTTCCAAGCCAAGTAGATATTGATAAAAACAAACTCCCTGGATATACTAAAGTAAATATGCACTACGGTCTAATTGATAAAGCCAAAAGAGAGGAACTAAATTGGAATGGAGATCAAAGAAGATCTTTTAGAGGAATAGAATTTTTACAAGCAATGAAGTTTAATCAGCTAGACTTAAGTTTAGGAGGAAATATATTTTATGACGAAGGATATAGACGAGGAGAAATAACAGATCGAAAAAGATTTAATTTTAATTCAAGTTATAAAAGCAAAAACATAAAAGGATTATTATATGGATTAAATGGTAATTTTTTATTTCAAACCGCAGGATCTGCACTAGTTTGGGATGGTTTTGATAGAGCCTATATACCTCTTAACGATGAGATAACAACTACATCAGGAGATACATACAATGTTGATCCTTTTATAACCTACTTTAATGGAAGCAACAAACATTCTTTAAAAACAAGATATCTTAAAGTCATTAATGATAATAGCACTAAAGGAGAAGACAACAATCAAGATAATGAGTCGGAAACCTTTTTTAGTGATTATCAATGGCAGAAAAGTATTGAAGAATATGGTTTAAATATTACTACAGGAACTTCTAATGAAGTTGTATATGGTAGATCAGATTTATTTAGTGGTGATAATAAAAGAATAAATAATTCTCTATATGCTCAATTAGATAAAAAATACTTAAGATTCAATGTCTCATTAGGAGCTAGATACGAGAGATTTGAAATTAATTCTGAAAAAAAACATATTATTGATGGAGATACAATAAATAATTTTGTTGCTAGTAAGCCAGTATTTAGAACTGGGATAAACTACCAAGCAGCTGAAGCTACGTACCTAAGAGCTTCTTGGGGACAAGGATTTCGGTTCCCATCTATGGCAGAATTATTTATTCGAGCGACTCAATCAGGATTAGAAATTTTTCCTAATCCATCACTAAAACCTGAAAGTGGATGGAGTACAGAATTTGGAATCAAGCAGGGGCTTAAATTTGGGAAATGGTTAGGATACTTAGATGCCGCTTTATTTTTAATGAGATATAATGATATGATGGAATTTTCTTTTGGACAATGGGAAGGGGGAGAATTAGGATTTAAATCTGTTAATGTTGGAAAAACCGAAATCAGTGGAGTGGAAATTACCGCCAGTGGACAAGGGAAAATAACTAGTGACTTAACAATTAATTTGCTGGCAGGATACACATATATGAATCCAATTTCATTAGAACCAGAACTAGTTTATGAAACAGATGGAAATGGTTCTCCTATAACATACAATACAAGTAGTTCTGATCCCTCTATTTTAAAATATAGATATCAACATATTGCCAAAACTGATTTAGAAATAATCTTTAAGGATATGTCTTTTGGAACAAGTTTAAGATATAATGACTTCATGAGAAATATTGATCAAATTTTTGTTGCTTTAGGGACAGACAATGGATTATTACCTGGTATCAATACAGCAAGAGATAAGTTTAAAAATGGGGATTTTATAATTGATATGAGAGCTGGCTTCCAAATTAATAAATATACTAAAATTGGTTTGATTGTAAATAATCTATTAAATCGAGAATATATGACCAGACCTGCAACCATGATGCCTCCCAGAACTTTTGCTTTACAATGTAGTTTAAAAATTTAATGAAAGTATTAGGA
>MDTE01024417.1_pt1 | contig 16746 bp, 9 predicted proteins | sample 811231 | NCBI WGS metagenome assembly MDTE01 (sample SAMN05326651, study PRJNA326480) | marine metagenome | isolation source: seawater | place: Indian Ocean: Red Sea | collected 2010
CAAAAAACCCCAACATTTCTGAAGGGGTTTTAAGTGGTCGGAGACGGAATCGAACCGCCGACACGAGGATTTTCAGTCCTCTGCTCTACCGACTGAGCTATCCGACCAAAAAATAAAATATCAATCAAAAGTAATAAGCCTTAAATTAAGGCTGGTTAATTTAAACAAATAATTATTTTTATGGAAATAATTTTAGCTACACATAATCTTGATAAATGCAAAGAATTAGAAAATTCTTTTAATAATAGTAATATTCAAATTTATACTTTGAAAGATTTTCCAGAAATTGAAGAAATTATTGAAGATGGACATTCATTAGAAGAAAATGCATTTATTAAATCTAAGACAGTCTATGGTATCACTCAAATCCCCACTATTTCAGATGATACAGGTTTATTTGTTAATGCATTAAATGGTAGGCCTGGCATTTTTTCAGCTCGTTATGCAGGAGAAAACTGTTCTTATTCTGATAATGTAAGGAAGCTACTTCTTGAAATGAAAAATATTCAAGATTCTCTTCGGCAAGCAACATTTAAAACTGTTGTGACATATGTTAGCAAAGATTTGGAACTTGTTGCAGAGGGGAGCGTTAAAGGTACTATAACTAAAGAACCGAAGGGAAACAAAGGTTTTGGGTATGACCCCATTTTTTATGTATCAGAATTAAAAAAAACGTTTGCAGAAATAGATATAAATGAAAAACAAAAAATTTCACATAGAGCGCGAGCAATCAACAATTTACAGAAATTGTTTAGACAGCACAAATTATTTTCTAATCATTAATAATTATGCCTTTGGTATCTGATATTATGTGTATTATCAGAAATTTAATTTTTTTTCTATTAATTATCAGTTTTATTTCATCTTCTGATTTAAATGATTTTTCTATAAAAAATTCCACATCATCATATTGGAAATTAATGCCTAATATTATTAGACCATTTGATGATAAAGATATATTTTACAAATCACTTTCCTCTATTGATCATAAAAAAGACAGCTCATTATTTAAATCTGTAAGCATTTCTAATTCTTTACGTAAGAATAAGAAGCAGAAATCGATTAAAAAATTGAAAAATTTTGAACATAAAATTGAACATGGATTAAATCCAAATACATATGTCATTTATAATTTACATCATGGTAACAATCTAATTATTCCTGTAGTTGTAGATTTAAATTGGTATATTCCAAATGCTTTTAAATATAATCAACGCAAGAAATTCGAACAAAAAATTGTTAAAAATTTTACTTCAAAAAATAGACGTTCTAACCAACATAACACTTCTTTAAAATTAATTAATCAAGATATTGCAGGTACAAATGTATCATTGAATTTAAAAGGTGATATTACAGTTAATGGTGAGATAGCTTATGAAGATAAAGATTTAGCAGTTCTCAATTCTTCACAAAATAAATCATGGGACATTGATATAGAACAGACACAGCAATTTGATGTTGAGGGTCAGATTGGTGAAAAATTATCATTAAAAGCAAAACAAGATTCTGAAGCTGATTTTAGTTGGGAAAATGATCTAACAATTAAATGGGATGGCACTAAAAATGATATTTTACAACTTGCAGAAGCAGGCAATATCAGTTTAAGTTTACCTTCTACTCAATTTGTTAGTGTTGGGAGTGGTAAAAGTGAGGGTCTATTTGGAATAAAAACAGTACATCAGTTTGGGCCATTAGAAATTCAATCTATTCTATCAAGAGAACAAGTTAAAAAATCAGCTAAAACATTTACAGGAGGGCAAACTTCTGAATGGAGTTATATTAATGATTATAATTTTATTAAAGATAGATATTTCTTTATAGAACAAAAATTTAAGGATCAATATTATCCATTAGTGATTAGCAATGGAGCTTTAAGTCATTCATTTAAATCAGATAGTGTTATCTATAAGTACAAGGTATATAAAAAATCAACAGCAACAACTGATGACGGTGTTTTGGATGTAGTATATGGCACTGCATTTATTAACCCATTAGATTCAAATTCAACTCAAATTTCAGGTAATTGGAAAAAATTATATGAAGGTGTAGACTATGAAATTGATAGATTATTAGGTGTTTTAAGATTAAATACTAATCCTCAAGAAGCAATTGCCATTGCTTACAATTATACTACTTATGATGTGCAGACAGGGAATTTTTATACTCCAGATGTATGTATAGATCCAAATTATGATGGATTAAGTATAAATTGTGAACAATACATTGATAATAATAATAATGGTGATTTTGATCCTGCTCCTAATAATGGTACAGATTTATTTGATGAATGTTTAGATGCAGATTATGATGGTACCAGCCTTGAATGCTCAGATTATATTGATAATAATGGTAATAATATTTTTGATACCTCAAATGATGAGTCTGTATCAATGAAACTAATTAAGTTAGATGGTGCCACAACCCCTAATTATGAAACTTGGCCTCTAATGTTTAAAAATGTATATTCATTAGGAGGATCAATTGCTGATTTTAATTCTTTAGAATTAGATATTGTTTATAATAATGGAGGCTTAGAAGAGACTCATAGCCAAGTTAGTAATTTCCAATCATTTCTAACTATATTTGGTTTAGATACGAGAAATTCAAATGGTGAGGAAATTAAAGATCCAACATCTGCATTTTATCTTGGAGATGGTAAATTAGATAATTCTACAATTTTGATTAATCCAATTCATGGGGAATTATTTTTTCCTGCTCATTTACCGTTTGCTTATGATAATAATGTAAGAGATTATCCTACATATAATGGTAATGAATTTAATTATTGGGATTTTAGTGATCAAAATAATTATTGGGGTATTCATAGTGAAGATTTAGATTATTATTTAGATACAGATTTAAATGATCAAAACAATAATTTTTCTTCTTCTGAACAAGATTCTGGTCCAGCAATGTATTACTCTACTGATCAAGGTGAAATTACAGGAGAGCATGAATTCATGATTAAGTATAAGCATTCAGCTGGAAGCTCCACTATTAATTTAGGGTTTATGATTGTTGAGGGTAGCGAAACTGTTACATTGAATGGCTCTGTTCTATCAAGAGGAATTGATTATACGATTGATTATTTTTCTGGGACTTTAAATTTAATCAATCCAGATGCAATGCTACCAGGCGCAAATATTAATATCACATATGAAGAAAATGAATTAATTTCTTTTGATCAAAAATTATTATTTGGCACACATTTTAAGTATGGATTTAATAATCAAAATTTTATTAGTGGGGGGTTATTCTATTACAATCAAAGCATTATGGAAGATAATGTAGATATTGGTTATGAGCCAATGCGAAATTTTATTTGGAATATTAATGGTAAATTTGAATCTGATGTTGATCAATTAACCTATTTAACCAATCAGCTTCCATTTATTAATACCACCGCACCTTCATCCATTAATTTTGAAGGAGAATTTGCAGAAGTTTATCCTAACCCCAATCCATTAGGGCAAGCATTTTTAGATGATTTTGAAGCATCTAAGCGTTCTACATCTATTGGTTTAACATCAAGAAATTGGAAATTATCTTCTCCTCCAGTTTTACAAGATAATTCTGAAAAAGATTTAGAATCTAGAGGATCTATGGTTTGGTATAATCCATATATTGAAGAGCAAACCATTAATATATGGCCTGATATTGAAACTTCAACTCAGGCAGGTAATAATTATACTAAAACCTTGTGGCTAAGGCCCTTTTTTGAAAATTCAAATTATGAAAATCATGAGCTATGGAACGGTATTATCACTCCATTATATTCTAGTGATTATGATTTAAGTAGGAAAAAATATTTAGAAATTTGGTTAAATACAGAAAATTTTGAACCAAATGAGAGTATATCATTACACATTGATATTGGCCATATATCTGAAGATCTTAATAAAGATAATTTGTTAAATACAGAAGATGTTGATGTATATGGTAATGGATGGGGAGATAACAACTTATCTGATGAAGAAGATATTGGGATTGATTTATGTCCAGATATTTATGAGGATGGATTAGGTGGGTGTAATTGTGATTATAGAAATAATCAATGTGATGAAACTTTTGAGAACACAGGTACTAATCCAGATCCAAATGGTGATAATTGGTGCTATAATAATGATGCATGCTATGAAGAGTTAGGAATTGCAGATTCTCTTAGAAATACGAATTATTATAAGAATTATAATGGAACTGAAGGAAATGCTAATTTAGGAAGATATCCTGATACTGAAGATTTAGATAAGGATTATAATTTAGACACAAGCAATGATTACTTTACCACTGAAATAAATCCTATGGGTGAAGATTATACAGATTATATTCCTGAAACTAATTGGAAATTGTTTAGAATATTATTAAGTGATTTTGATATGGTTGGAGATGGCAGCGTTACTTGGAGTGATGTTAGAAATGTGCGTTTATGGATTGATGGTATGGATTCAAGCTACAGTTATGAAAATTCTATTAATCAATCTGAAAATCCTAAAGTTATTAAAATTGCAAAACTTGAAATTGTTGGTAATGAATGGTTAGAATTAGGTAGTGCTAATATAGATGATATACCTTCAATAAATGATGATGAATTTATTGAGGAACCTTATTTTGCAGTTACTGTATTAAATACTCATGATAATCCTAATGAATATGAACCTCCAAATTCAGAAGTAGAAGGTGAAATTGATGAAATAACTGGAATTCAAATGAAAGAACAATCATTAGTATTATCTTTTCAAAAATCTGATGATGCACTTGATTATGGTGGGATTGATTATAATCAAGGATTAGCTATTAAAAAAAGTTTTTCAGTATTACCAAACGATAAAAAAAATAGTTTTTTTGCCTATGAAACTTTAGGGATGTATGTTTATGGTGATCCTGATAATTTTGGCGGGCAATGGGAAGCAAATGATTCTTCAATGGTTGAGTTATTATTTAGGTTTGGTAAGGATGAGCAATACTATGAGATTAGGCAACCTATATTTGAAGGTTGGGATAACAAAAATCATATAGATATCAGTATTGATCAACTTACTCAATACAAGCTGGAAATTTCTTTAGAAGACTATGAAGATGTAGGAGTAGATGGATGTTTAAATAATATAGAAAATGGATTTGGTTCTTGTCTTGATACGCTATCTTTTGATTATTATTGTAATTCAGTAGAACCTAATTTTGAATTAATCAATCAAGATGCATGCAATAATTATTTAAATTTATCTGATATTATGAAGAATTCATTTGATCCTAATTCTGATAATTATATTAGTGAACCTTCAGAAAATTTTCATCCCTCTGATTTATCACAAAGAACAGAAAATAATTATCAATATGATTATGGAGAACCTTTTAATGATATAAATGAAGATGGGATATTCAATCCTCCTCCCACTGAATATTTAGCAGCAGATGAAATATGGCGCTGGGAGGATAATATTGAAAGTGTTTGTAATAATTGCAGCGAACTAAGGATTAAGGGAGCTCCAGCTATTAATAATATTGAATTTGTATTAGTCAGTGTGTTAAATAAAAATAATCAGACAATTTATGGTAATGTTTGGTTGGATGAATTACGGATGACTGGTGTTAAAAAAGAAAAAGGTCAAGCGTTTCGATTAAAGGGAGGTATAAATTTCTCAGATTTATTGAATGTTTCTTCTTCTTTCGAGCAAAAGGATGCCAATTTCCATTTATTACAAGAAAGATTAGGAACAGGTAATAATACGCAATCATTTTCATTTTCATCTAAATTAGCATTAGATAAATTCTTTCCGAATAAGTGGGGATTAAAAATTCCAGTTAATATTAATTATTTATATAATATATCATCGCCTAAATTCTATCCAGGAAGTGACATTTTATCTGGTGATATTAACAGCGCTCCTGACGATATAAAAACTAAAAATAACCAATCCTCTTTTTCTACTTCTTTTAATAAAGTATCAAAAAGTAATAATGCATTAATTAAATATACTTTGGATCAAATATCCTTTAATTTTTCATTTGTTGATAGAGAGAAATCAACTGCAACCATTGAAAAAGAAATCTCTAGAGATATTTCTTTTTCAAGTAATTATGGCTATAATTTTTCTGATAGTAATTTTTTATTACCATTTAAATTTTTAAATTTTTTACCTCTTATAGGTAATCAAGTATCAGATACTAGAATATATTGGTCTCCTGAAAAATTCAGTACTTCTATTAATTTATCAGAACATAATCAGATTAGTACGCAACGAACTGGTATTACTACACCCAGCTATTCATTTACTTTAGATAGGAAATATTCAATTAATTATCGTTTTACAAAAAATATTAAGCTGTCTTATTCGAAAGATATAAAGAGTAATTTTGATAATTTATTTGATAATAATAGTGAGCATTTAAATTCATATATATTAGATGTTGCAAAATCTTTTTCTACGGGACTTATTAAAAATAAATCTGAGGGCTTTATATTAAATTTTACTCCAGATTTTATGAAATGGTTGAATCCTAACATTAAATATTCTTCAGCATATGGTTGGCAGTTATCAAATAATCAATCTGATGTAGATTCATTAAATGCTGCAAATGTGGCAACCAATGCTATTTTGACTTCTTCTATTTCATTTTCGCCTTCTGATTTAATAGAAATTTATTATACCCCTGAAACAACAAAGAAAAGAAATACTAGAAATCGTGGCAATCAGAAAAAAGAAAGTAAAAAAGAAATTAACAATCCAGCTTTAAAAAGTATGTTTAAATATTTACATAATATATCAGATCGTTTTTCTAAGATTAATGTAAGTTATTCGTATAAAGTGAATAATTCTCATTCAAATATTTTAGCTGGTAATAACTATTATCCCGATTTAATGTATAGATTAGGGCTTACGGACAATCCTCATAGTGACAATATTTTTTTCAATAATGGAAATAATATAGTGAATGCGTTTTATCATCAATATGTTAATGATTTTAGAATTAGCACGAATTTAAGTTTAACAAAAAAAATTCAAGCTAGTATTGATTATAAAAATAATAATACACTAACCAATCAATCTTCTTCAGATGCGACTTTTAATGTATCTAAAACTTTTTTCCCAATGGGTATCAGAGGTGATGATGGGTTTCCTATTTTTAATTGGAATTTAAATTGGAGTGGTTTAGAGAAATTACCAATTTTAAATAATATTTTTAGAACGTTTAGTGTACAGCACACATTTAATGGTGATAATGTTTCAAGTTATAAAGATTCAGAAATTCAAAGTTGGGGTTATAGTAGAAACTTTTCTCCTTTGATTGGGTTTACTGCTAAAACAAGTAATAAAAATCCTGTTAATTTAAGAGCTAATTTTGTAAGAAATTTATATATTAGTAATAGTGGTGCTTCTACAGAACAGAAGCATACTACTCAATTTAATGGTCGAATTGATTTTGATCGTTCTGGCGGTTTAACATTACCAATTTTCTTTTTTAGAGATTTTAATATTAGCAATGATATTAATTTTGGTTTTGATATTTCGTATGATAAATCTGAAACATTAATGAGCTCAGTTTTAATTGAGGAGCCTTCTGAATTTAATCAACAAGATTTGTCAACTTCATTATCTTTAAAACCAAAAATAGGATATAGTTTTACTAATTATATTACTGGTGACCTTTATTTTAACTATATTATTACTGAGAATAAAACTACTGGTAAAAGAAAAGAACAAGATTTTGGTTTCAATATAAGGATTAAAATAAAGGGATGATCAAAAATATTATTTTAATATTATTATGTAGTATTATATTGTCTAATGATAATTTAACAGTTCCAGAATTTGATGGTAATCAAGCATTTGAATACATTAAAAAGCAATGCGAATTTGGTCCACGCTACCCAGGTAGTGAAGCTCATAAAAAATTAGGAGATTATCTTTATGATTATTTTTATTTAACAGCTGATTCTGTTTCTACTTTTATTGATACTATAGTACATCCATTTGATAACCACAGAATACAAATTAGAAATTTTTTAATTCAGCATAACACTAATGCTGATGAACGCTATGTGTTTATTGCTCACTGGGATACAAGAGATAGAGCTGATAAAGATTTAAATTCAGAGAATCATAATACCCCTATATTAGGTGCAAATGATGGAGGTAGTGGAGTAGCCTTATTAATGCAATTATCAAGTCATATTAAGAATGATATAAAATTAAAAAATATTGGTGTTGATATATTATTAGTTGATGCAGAAGATATGGGGCGACCAGGACATCCTTATGAGTGGGGTTTAGGAACGCAATCATTTGTAAAACAATATAAAGGTAAATTACCCAAATATGCTATTTGTGTAGATATGATAGCTGATAAAAACCCAATATTTAAAATTGAAAAATTTTCTTATAATAATGCAAAAGACTTAGTATTTGAAATTTGGGAGCTTGCTAATAATTTAGGTCATAAAGAATTTGTGTGGCAACTAGGTCCTGCTATATATGATGATCATGTATATTATCATCAAGGCACTGCCGTTCCTTCCATTGATATTATTGATTTTGATTTTCCTCAGTGGCATACTATTGATGATACGATTGAGAATTGCTCTCCAAAAGGTTTATTTATAGTAGGGGATGTATTAATAAATTTTATTTATAATAAGAATCAAAAATGAAAAGCATATCAAAACAAAAATGGATTAGTTTATCAGTAGAAGTAAATGAGAAAAATAAGATTAATTTTTTATATACTAATTTTCATGGTGATATAATTGGTACCTTTGAACATGATGGTCATTTAATTTTTTATTTTGATTACAAATTAAAACAATCAATTAATACTATTTGTAATCATAACTTTATTATTAATGATATTGATTATGAAAATTGGCATCAAGGATACGAACAATATTTTAAGCCTATTAAAATTGATGATAAAATGATTGTAGTTCCAGATTGGCATAATTCAGATGATAAATCAATTGATTATATTAAGATTAAACCTGGAATGGCTTTTGGTACAGGTAGCCATGAAACAACGCAATTAATTTTATCTACATTAAAAAATCATATTTCACAGAGCGGTCATATACTAGACCTTGGTTCAGGGAGCGGTATTTTAGCAATTGGTGCATTTAAATATGGTGCTTCCTATGTGACTTGCTATGAATATGATCAAGATTGTGAAGAAAATTTTTTTGAAAATATGAAATTAAATAATATATCAAATAATTATAAGTTGTTATTTGATGATGTTTTATCGATTAAGAATTTTAAGTATGATTGCATATTAGCTAATATTAATAAAAATATAATTCTTCAGTTATTGCCAAACATGAAAAAATTTCGTTCTAATAAATGTAAAATTATTTTATCGGGCTTATTGTTAAGTGATCAAGAAGAAGTTATCAAATTAATAAATCAGTTAAATTTTAAATTGTTGGAATCATTTGTAAAAGGAGAATGGATATGTTTGATTATAGAATAATATTTATTTTGCTTTTATTGTTTTATGCTTGTGAATCATCTGTTATGGATAATGAATCTAATTCAAATTTTGAAGAGTTTAATATTACAAGTTTTTCCACTACTTATAATAATGAAGATAATAAAATCTCGATTTATGTGGAGGTTTCAGATTCCCAAAATATTTCTTCTTTAAATGCTAATATCAGTACTGACGATTTATTAATTATAAGTGATATTCCTTTATTATTATATCCAGATTTTAATTCTAATATTTTTTTATATGAAGGGATTGTAGAATTATCTAATGAAATTTATCTATATGATATTGATATAATTGTTAATTTCAATGATAATACCCAAGAAATATTTTCAGATATTTTTTCTACTCCCATTAAACCTGAAATTATTGATTATACTATTCCAGATACTTTTCAACTTGATTCTTTTAATTGGACTTTGTTACCTATTGATATTGAAATTTCTAATTTGAATGGTGTAGATAATATTGATTTAGTGAGTTATCAAGTTCAACGATTCTATAATGGTTGTGATGTTGCCTGTAACTATGATCCTAATTGCAATGACTTGATTGAAGATTTATCATATCAATCAGATCCTACCTGGATATTTGAATATATTAGTAGTTATAATTTAAATCAAAATCATCTATATCATATTGATATACCAATGAGGCCATTGGATGGTTCAGGATTATTAGACCAAGATGGTAATAATATTTTTTCTGAATCTGATTGCGGAAGAACAGGCACAGTATTATTTAAATTTATAGTACTTGATGAAGATGGATTAATTGATGAGGTAATTGATATTCCAATGGAGATTATAGATTAATGCAAAAATTTTTATTATATTTAATTTATTTTAATTTTATAGTATGTAGTATTATAAATGATTATAATTATTTAGGTCTAAGTGATGATGCCGTTTTAAGTGACCTGACTAGCAATGCTATTTATGAAATGATAGCATTAAATGATACTTTATGGCTTAGAACGGGTTCAGGATTATCATTTGTAGTTTTTAATAACAATATTCCTTTATTTCATTCCGTTGATAATAATAATTTACCTGTAGGTGGTGCTCCAGCTTTTATTATTGATGGTAGTATGATGGTTATTTCTGGTTCCAAGCCAATTTATGAGAATGAAAAATATAGGCCAATGGGTACAGGTATTTCTTGGTCTATAGATTCTGGAAATAATTGGAATTATATTAATCAACCACTTGATGAAAATCCAGATGTAGGAGTATATACTTATTCTAGTTGGGGCAATCAAGATAGTCTTGCATTTAAGGCTATTACAACTGATATTTATAATATTTCATATGATTTAGATATTATGGGAGATTATATTTATGCTGCTAGTTTTGCAGGTGGGTTTAGAAGATTTAATTATACCTTAAACAATCCTGAATGGGAACTCATTCCCTTACCTATGGATAATCAAGCAACACTTTTATGTAATAATATTAATTTAGAAAACTATGAATATGACCCTGTAAACCCACCTGAAGGAAATGATAATCATAAAGCATTTTCAGTATTTATTAATAATAATATCATATGGGTAGGTACTGGCGATGGCATCAATAAAGGAATTATAGATTTAGATACTCAATGTATTGATTGGACACATTATAATGAAAGTGATGGCATGGGGGATCGATGGGTTATTGGTATTAAGAACCAACAATTTGATAGTACTAATAGATTATGGGCTATTAGCTGGGACCCATCATTAAATGCTGCTATACCTCATAATTTGAGTTATACAGATGATCAAGGTAACACTTGGCATATCACTTCATTTTTTAAAGATATTGGAGCTATTGTTTATGATCTTGATTTTGATGATGAAGAGGTATATGCTTCAACAAGCTTGGGTTTATATAAAACATATAATGGCAATATTGATTTATGGTTTAAATATGACATAAGTGATTTCAATGAGCAGCCTTTATTAACAGATGCAATTTATCATTCCAATATTTTTTCAAATACTATATTAGACCAAAATACATTATGGGCAGGGTCACCTGATGGTATTTTTTATAGTTATGATAATGGTGTTGTATGGCACATGTATCGTTCTTGGAATCACACGATTGATTCTGAAGATGATAATAAAAGATTATCAGCTTATCCTAATCCATTTTATATCGATGAAGTTAATCAATATAATTCTGATGGACATGTAAGAATTGTTTATTATAATGATGATGTAAACTCTAATGTTATATTAGATATTTTTGATTTTAATATGACCCATATTATTAATTTAGATCAGCCAACTATTATTAATTCGGAAGGGCAATTTATTTGGAATGGTCGAGATAAATTCAGCAATCAAGTTCAAAATGGAATTTATTTTTGCCGATTAAAATTATCTGGAAAAATTTATTGGACAAAATTAATGGTAATTAATACATGAAATTTAAAATAATTATCTTATCATTTATTTTATTTGCACATTTATATGGTTATACTGGTGCTGGTTCACGATATGGATATAGTGCGCGTTCTTTTGCTTTATCTGATGCTATGGTTGCAGATGAATATCATACTTTTCAATCTTTTTCAAACCCATCTTCTCTAAATCAATGTGATGGATCTAATTATGGTGTTTCCTTTTTTAATATGTCTTTAAATCGTTCTATTCAAACTTTTTATTTCTCTAAAGGCTTGCCAGGTAATGCTGGTTTATCTTTGGCTATTTTAAGATCAGGAGTAAGTGATTTTATGGGTAAAGACTCGTTCAATAATCCTACTAATCATATTTCAATGTCAGATTATTATGGTTTATTATCTTTTGGATTAAAAGGATTTGGTTTATCTATTAAAATGCATTATTCTAATTTACATGTAGATGAGGATCATACCGATAGATATAGTGGTAATTCAATTATTTTAGATTTTGGTTGGTCTACATTTATAACTGATCAGTTTAAATTCGCATTTAAAGTAGAAAATATTATTAATCCATATTTAAATTGGGATATTGATATTGCTGATGGATTTTCACACTCCTATTCTGAAGATTATCCTTTAATTTTATCTATTGGTTTAATGTACAAAATAAATCAGAAGCATCGATTTTTAACTCAATTTGATAAAATAAACCTTTCTGATGGTTATTTAACTTTATCTCGATTTGGCTATGAATATAATTTATTAAAAAATTATTTTATACGATTAGGTCTAAAAGGTGATAATGATTTTAGATTAGGATTTGGTTATATATTTAATATTAATGATACATTTCCTTTAATGATGGATTATTCTTTAGATTTAGGTTCAGAAAATGAAGGTATAAGTCATCTTTTTACTTGGAGTTTTAATTTATAATGTTTTATTTATTTATTATTTTTAGTTTTATTTTTTCTTTTGGGGTTCAATCTTTTTCTTTACCTCATAATGCTTTAGAGTTATCAAATTCAAATTCAGGTATTGCCCATTCTAATAATATTAATATTAATGCCTCAGGTATTGTTAATATGAAAAACACTATATCTTTTTCATCTATTGAATGGTACCAAGGTGTTAAGGGTAGCAACACAGATTATAAATGGGGTGATAAAAATCATTACTATCTTAGTGTATATAATTTGAAAGCTAGTGATATTGAGTTAAGGGATTTAGTTCCAAATAATAATCCTATTGGTTTGTTTGATATTCATCATATTTCTCTAAGCTATGGTTTTGGATCTAATCTTAGTCAAAAAATTGATATTGGAGTCAAATTAAATTTTAGCTATAATCAATTATATATAGATGAGTCCTATGGTTATCACATGAATTTTGGTATATCATATTTATACAATAGATTTTTATCTTTTGGTTTAACAGCTCAACAAATTGGCATGTCACAACATGCTGATACTTATCATAAGTATCCTATATTAGCAGGTGCTGGAACCAGTCTAAATATTGATAAGCTTAATAGCACAATTAATGCAGATATTGTTTTTGAAGAAGAATTAAATAGTCCAGTTTCATTAAAGATTAGTTCAATTTCTAAATTTAATGGATTATCAGTTATAGCAGGGTACAATTTTAATGAAAATAAGCAAGAATTCTCATGTGGTTTTTCTTTTAAATATAGAAAAATTCAATTTGACTATGGAATTGGATTTCATAAAAGTTTAGGCTCGCCTATAATCTTTTCATTTAAGTATCACATTTAAAATATATATTTTATATATTTATAGATACTAAATCACTAATATTTTTAAGAGGTAACCATGCAATATTTTATATCCATAGTTTTTTTTATTTCATTTTTAATTTCAGATACATATAGCTGGGAAGATGGTGGAACTATTTTAGGTTCGTACGGTAATCTTGCTAACCCTGCTAATGTTGGTCCAACAGATGGAGTAGCACCTTATGATGGTGATTACATGCTGACAGTTTCAGAAGACCCAATCGATGGAACTCCTCAAGCATTTATTGCATGGGTAACTGATATTTCTTCAGGAGATGAAATTACAGCTTGTTTTTATGGATATGATACTACAGCAGGATCTTCACCATCAATGAGAATTTGGGGAAATTGGTCAAATAATGATGATATTACATCATATTCTGGTTCAGCTGATGGAAATGAATCTTACACAGCAGGTAATGGATGGGATCAAGTTTGTCATACTTTTTCTACCTCTCAAGAAAATTGGGAGGAAGGTGATGCTCTTGTAGTACAAGCAAGATTATACAGCTCATCTTCAGCAACTGATCCTGTTCAATATTATATTGATTTAGTTGAAGTAACTACGACTTCTACAACAGCAACAATTCATTTTCCAGGTCCTCAAGACCCTGTTGAAGGTCCCATTGCTGATGCTGGACCTGATCAAACGGTAGATGCAGGCTCTATTGTCACTTTAGATGGTTCAGGTAGCTATCATACTGATGGAGAAATTACAGAATATTACTGGGAACAGGTTTCTGGTCCTTCTGTATTATTAGATGATGAAGAATCAGTCACAACAACATTTACTGCTCCAAATGAAACAACAACATTACATTTTGATTTAAGTGTAAATGATTCTTCTGGGCAACAATCAAGTGATACAGTTACCATTAATGTGATTGCATCAGCTGGTACATTGACTATAGCTGAGATTCAGGGTGAAGAAGACGCATCTCCATATGTTGATCAATATGTTAATACCTCTGGATATGTAATAGCTAAGAATGATAATGGTTTTTTTCTTCAAGACGCTGAAGCAGCTTGGAGTGGAATTTGGGTGCTTGATTTTGGTGATGCAAATGTGAGTGTTGGCGATGAGGTAGAAGTATCAGGTCAAGTTGTAGAATATTATAATTTAACTGAATTAGATATCACAGATGGAAGTTCTAACGTTCTATCAAGTAATAACACATTATTTAATCCCATACTTATCACACAGGCAACAGAAGCTTATGAATCAGTCTTAGTCACAGTTGCAGGAGTGTGTGATGGTCTTCCTAATGAGTATGGAGAATGGACTTTAAGTGGTATTACTATAGATGATTATTTATATGGTGATGATTGGGGAGGTGGATCTTTTATGCCAGAGATAGGAAATGAATATACTATTACTGGCCCATTAAATTATGCGTATTCTTTATTTAGAGTCAATCCTAGAGATGATAATGATATTCAAAATGGCCTACTAAGTAATTCAGAATTAATTCAAGATTTTTCAGTTTTAGAGGCTTATCCAAATCCCTTTAATCCTGATTTGACAATTGAATTTTCAACATTAAATACTGAACTTATTGAAGTTTCTATTTATGATATTATGGGTCATAAAGTGGCAGTACTATTTAGTGGCATTGTTGAGTCCAATCAATTACAGACTTTAAATTGGGATGCTGCAAATTATAGTAGTGGTGATTATTTTATTCAATTAAAATCAAACGGCCAACTTAAAACTCATAAAATTACTTTAATTAAATAATAGTGTTTTATTTTAATAGATTAATATATCTGATATTTTTATCGGTTGTTTTATCAGCGGACGCAGATCATCTAATATTTAATAGGGTCTGTGTTAATCCTAATGAAGCTGAATTAATAGAAATTTATAATCCTACCGATGAAGTAATTGATTTATCAAATTATTATTTATCAGATCAAAATGATTATTATAATTGGGTTTTTGGTAATGCGTCTACTTTAAGTTCTCGAGATTTTTTAATTAAATTCCCTAATGGCTCTCAAATTCAATCTCAAGAATCTTTTCTTATTACTACAATTAGTAATGATGATTTTTTTAATTATTATGATGAAATGCCAGATATTAGTTTAATTGATACTGAGTTTGAAGTATCTGAGATTGGATTAAGTTCAGGTCTAGATAATAACCAAGAAATGCTCGTATTATTTTATTGGGATGGTAGTTCTAGCACAATTCAAGATGTTGATTATTTTTTATGGGGTTCTACACTTAGAGGTTTTTCAAAAACTATAGATGAAGGTTACACCTATAATGATACAAATCTTGAAGATCAAATTTTTATTAGGAATTATGGGTCATCTGCTTATTCAGATTCATTATATGTTAGAAATAGTATTGATGAAACTAGTGAAAATCAAACTCAGGGCAATGGTATAACAGGACATGATGAAACTAGTGAAGATTTAATATCCTCTTGGGGAATTCAAGGTATTGGAAAAACAATTTCATTCCAAGATATCATAAATGGTGATTATGATTGCGCTGGTTCTTCACAAGATGGGTGTCCTTTAGGTGCTATTGATTGTCCTATTGTTAATCCCAGAGGGACTATAGTAGATTATTTTGATGTGACCGTATATAATGGTCCTCATGCTATTACTATAGAAGATGAAGATGGGTATCGTATAGAATTAACGATATGGCCTGATAATTGGGATATTGCTAATGACCCTGATTACGCAATGTTATTAGAGCCTCCTTTTAATAGATTTTTAGTTCAAGCATATGGAAATGTATTTGAGTATGATGGTGAAAAACAAATTTTAGTATGTAGCAGTAGTGATTTACAAATAGTAGAATCTTATGATATGGATGGAATATTCGAAGAAGGAACTTTTAACAAAGCCTCTATAGATCCTTCGCCTCATGTATTAATTGCATCAGAGAATGAACGATTAGATTATTCCTATTCTTTTCCATCAAACTCTAGAGTTATTATTAGAGTATTTGATATTTCAGGTCGATTTATTACAACTTTAGCGGATAAACATTACCCTTCATCAGGTACAGTAAAAAGAGAAGAAGATAAATCTTCATGGAATGGAAAAAATCATATGGG
>MDTE01077683.1_pt1 | contig 16742 bp, 15 predicted proteins | sample 811231 | NCBI WGS metagenome assembly MDTE01 (sample SAMN05326651, study PRJNA326480) | marine metagenome | isolation source: seawater | place: Indian Ocean: Red Sea | collected 2010
ATCAATGTTATTTTTGTTTATATAATCTATTAAAAAATCTTGCTTGACATGATCTGTTAAAACCTTAAACCCTTTAGATTCAAGTTTTTCTGCCCCAGTAGTTGATATGCCATCATTTGCTAAAACCTTAATCATATTTTATTTTCTAATTCACTCATTACTTCAACAAGAACTTTTACACTTTCAATAGGCATCGCATTATACATTGAAGCTCGATATCCTCCCAGAATTCTATGGCCATTAATCCCAACTATACCTGCTTCATTAATCATAGTTTCAAAAGTATTTTTATAATCATTTTTAGTTAGATTAAATGTTGCATTCATTATTGACCTATCTTCCTTTTTTGCATGTCCTTTAAAAAGAGGATTTCTGTCAATTTCAGAATATAAAACCCTTGCTTTAGTATTATTAATTTCTTCTATTTTGTTAATTCCACCATTTTTCTTTAACCACTTTAGGTTTAACAATAAAACATAAACTGAAAAAACTGGTGGGGTGTTAAATATGCTGCTTTTATCAAGATGAATTTTATAATCCATCATTGAAGGAATATTTTTTGACACTTTTTCAAGGATACTGTTTTTTATTAAAACAAGGGTTGATCCAGCAGGACCTAGATTCTTTTGTGCTCCAGCATATATCAAATCAAATTTTGAAAAATCTAGTTCCCTTGAAAATATATCACTGCTCATATCACAAACCATTGGAATAGGGTAGTTATTGAATTTTTTTATTTGGGTTCCATATATTGTATTATTTGAGGTGCAATGGAAGTAGTCAAAATCTTCATTTAAATTGAAATCTTTTGGTATATGATTATATCTGGATTGCTCTGAAGAAGCAATTGTAATTATTTCTCCAAACAATTTAGCTTCTTTAATTGCTTTTTTGCTCCAGGATCCAGTATCTAAATATGCTGCTTTAGTCGATAATAAATTATATGCAACCATTAAAAATTGTGTACTAGCTCCTCCTTGGAGATATAATACAGAATAATCCTTTTCCTTTAGCTTAGTTAATTCTAAGACTAAACTCCTAGCTTCCTCCATTATGTCTACAAAAGTTTTACTTCTATGTGATATTTCTAAAAGTGACAATCCAGTCTTGTTAATATCCAAAATTGATTCAGAAGCTTGAATTATAACTTCTTTAGGTAAGATTGAAGGGCCTGCAGAAAAGTTATGTTTCGCCATTAAGAATGTAAATTAAGGTGTAAATTTCGTTAATATATATTATATCTTATTTAAATAATGACTAAATCTTTTTAACTATTTTGTTAACAAGAAGTTTATTGTATCAATATTATCTGCATAGTCATAAAGTTCTGGATTTTGAGATTGGCCAAAATTAACTTCATTTTCATGAAAATTTTTAGAAACTATGCATTGTAAATCATTTTGAATCTTATTTATTTTCATGTTTAAATCATCAAAATTATTGTAGTGCTCATATAATAGAATAGAGATAGGTGAGTGGTTAGATTTACTTTCTTTAAGTATAAGAAATCCATTTTCTAAAATAGATTGATTATCTATTAAATTTATTGCTTTATTATAATTGAAATTACTTGCATATTTATGATTTTGAATTATATTTTTCCATTTATAGATAGATTTAAAAAATAAATCAAAATTATATTTTTTTGGAACAAATATTTTGGACACATTTCTACATCCTAAGCCAAAGAAAGTAAATATGTCTACACTAAGATTCTCTAAATCTTTTCGGTCTTCTTTGCCAGATAAAATGGCTATAGAAAAACGGTTTTTTCTAATTATTGATGCCTTTTCTTTAAAGTAATAATCAAAATATTTAGAGGTGTTATTGGAGCCTGTTGCAATGACTTTATCAAAATCCTTTATAATTGATTCTTGAATGACAATTTTTTCATTGAAAATTGAATTATTGGATAAAAGATACTCAACTAAAAATTTTATTAAAACATCATCTTTATTTGAAAATTTAATTAGCAGTTTATTTCCTGTTATTAAAACACATAATAAATCATGAAATCCAGCTAGAGGAAAATTGCCGGCCATTATAACTGCTACCGTTTTAGTTTCTGTATTGGATAGATTATATTTAGATATCCATGATTGTAATTTATCTTTCGTTAGTTGCTTTGACCAATATTTAAGTGAGAGTAATATGTTTTTCTTTGTAAACCAAGGATTTTTATTTGATGCTTCAGTAATTTTCAGCTTCAATTTTCTTGTCCATTTGTCATTTTTGTCAGATAGAAATTTTGAAATTAGTTCACCAATCTTTATAAATGATGAAATGCGACTCTCCAATTCTTGCATTTTCCTTTTGGTTTTAATTGTTTTAGGTTATAATTTTGTAATCTAATTTATTAAATATTGTACATATATGGCTATAATTATAACAGATGAATGTATTAATTGTGGTGCTTGTGAACCTGAATGCCCAAATACAGCTATATATGAGCCTTCTGATGATTGGAAGTATTCAGATGGTACAGGCCTAATAGGCGATATTACATTGCTTAATGGAAATTCAGTAATTGCTGAGGATTCCCAAATGGCAATAAGTGATGAAATTTATTATATAGTACCTGATAAATGCACAGAATGTAAGGGGTTTCATGATGAGCCTCAATGTGCAGCTGTTTGTCCTGTAGATTGCTGTGTGCCTGACGATGATAATGTTGAAGGTGAAGTAGAACTATTAGAGAAGCAGAAATTTATGCATCCTTAATAATCATTAAATACAATTGATTTTAGTAATGACAAGACTACTTCAAAAAAAAACAATAAATTTGACCTCTCAATAATTTTCAATGAAAGCAGGGATTGTCGGATTGCCAAATGTAGGGAAATCAACACTATTTAATTGTTTGTCAAACTCTAAAGCTCAAAGTGCAAATTTTCCTTTCTGTACCATAGAACCAAATATTGGTGTTATAAATGTTCCAGACGAAAGATTAGATAAATTAAACAAATTAGTTAATCCAGAAAAAATTGTACCTGCGACAGTTGAAATAGTTGATATTGCAGGATTAGTTAAAGGAGCGAGTAAAGGAGAAGGTTTAGGTAATAAATTTCTTGCTAATATTCGTGAAACAGATGCAATTATTCACGTACTTAGATGCTTTGATGATAATAATATAGTTCATGTAGATGGAGCAATAGACCCAGTTAGAGATAAGGAAATTATTGATATAGAACTTCAGTTAAAAGATTTAGAAGTAGCATTAAAAAAATTAGAAAAGGTTTCGAAGGTTGCAAAAACAGGAAACAAAGATTCTCAAAAAGAAGAATTAGTGCTAAACAAAGTTGTTGAAAATTTAGAGAATTCAACAAACGTGAGGTCAATAGGTTTTTCTCAAGATGAATATATTGCATATGTTAAGCCAATTCAATTCTTAACAGACAAACCTGTTCTTTATGTATGTAATGTTGACGAAAAAAGTATTATAAAAGGCAACAGTTATGTTGATAAAGTAAAAGATTTAATAAAGGATGAATCCGCTGAATTAATTATTCTTGCAGCTGGTATAGAATCTGAAATTAATGAACTAAGTGAATATGATGAAAGAGAAATGTTTTTAGAGGATTTAGGCTTAGATGAGCCAGGTTCAAATAAATTAATAAATTTAACTTATACCCTGCTCAATTTGCAAACGTATTTTACAGCAGGTCCAAATGAGGTTAGGGCATGGACAATACCAATTGGTTCCACTGCTTCTAAAGCTGCAGGAATCATTCATACTGACTTTGAAAAAGGTTTTATTAAAGCAGAAGTTATTTCCTACTCAGACTATATAAACTATGGCTCAGAGCTTAAAGCTAAAGAAGCTGGTAAGATGCGCGCTGAAGGTAAGGGTTATGTAGTTCGTGATGGAGATATAATACATTTCTTGTTTAATGTGTAACATATCATTTTTATTATTCATTAATGTAAATCTTGTAAACAACTTGTTAATTACTTTGTAATTTCTAGATTTATTTTCTTCAGCTGATATCTTATATTAGCAAATATTTATCAGATGGCCGTAAAAAATCAATATACAGAGGAAAATATAAGATCTTTAGACTGGAAGGAGCATATAAGAATGCGTCCTGGAATGTATATTGGTAAGCTAGGTGATGGTTCATCTCCAGATGATGGTATATATATCTTGCTGAAAGAAATTCTTGATAACTGTATAGATGAATTTGTTATGGGGGCAGGAAAGACGATTGAAGTCTCTGTCCAATCTTCTAAAGTTATTGTAAGAGATTATGGTAGAGGAATTCCATTAGGTAAACTTATTGATGTTGTATCAAAAATGAATACTGGTGGAAAATATGATACTCGTGCATTTAAAAAAGCTGTTGGGTTAAATGGGGTAGGTACAAAAGCAGTGAATGCACTTTCATATTTTTTTAAGGTAGAATCTATTAGAGATGGAAAATCTTCTATTGCAGAATTTAATCAAGGAGAGTTAGAAAATCACCAAGAACCTGAGTCTTCATCTAAAAGAAGAGGCACTAAAGTTACTTTTATACCTGATGAGTCTATTTTTAAAAATTTTAAGTACAGAAATGAATATATTTCAAAAATGCTTAAAAATTATGTTTATTTAAATCCTGGTTTAACCATAATTTTTAATGGTGAAAAATATTATAGTGAAAATGGATTAAAAGATCTTTTAATAGAAAGAATTAATGAGGCTGAAATGCTTTATCCAATAATACATTTAAAAGGGGTTGATATTGAGCTAGCAATAACTCATAGTAAATCTCAATACTCAGAAGAATATCACTCTTTTGTTAATGGACAAAATACGACTCAAGGAGGAACTCATTTAAGTGCATTTAGAGAAGCACTTGTCAAAACTTTAAGAGACTTTTATGGAAAGAATTATGAGTCTTCAGATATAAAAAAATCAGTGGTTTCAGCTATTGCCATCAAAGTTATGGAGCCTGTTTTTGAAAGTCAAACAAAAACCAAGCTAGGTTCAACAGAAATGGGAGGAGGACTTCCTTCTGTAAGGGCATATGTAAATGATTTTATAAAAAGAGAGTTAGATAATTTTCTTCATAAAAATACAGAGATTTCAGATCAGATTCATAGAAAGATATTACAAGCAGAAAAGGAAAGGAAAGAGCTTTCTGGGATAAGAAAAATAGCAAGAGAACGTGCAAAAAAAGCCAATCTTCATAATAAAAAACTTCGTGACTGTCGTGTTCATTTTGGGGATTTAAAAAATGAAAAAAGATTAGACACGACTTTGTTTATAACCGAAGGTGATTCAGCATCTGGGAGTATTACAAAGTCTAGAAATGTTAATACACAAGCTGTTTTTAGTTTGAGAGGTAAGCCGCTTAATTCATATGGAATGTCAAAAAAAATTGTTTATGAAAATGAGGAGTTTAATTTATTGCAAGCAGCTTTAAATATTGAAGATTCAATTGAAGACTTGAGATATAATAATATTGTTATAGCTACTGATGCGGATGTTGACGGTATGCATATCAGGTTATTATTAATTACTTTTTTCTTGCAATTTTTTCCAGACTTAATAAAAAGAGGACATTTATATATTCTACAAACCCCTTTATTTAGAGTTAGAAATAGTAAGGAGACAATTTATTGTTATTCTGAAGATGAAAAAAGAAATGCAATTGAAAAATTAAAAGGTAATCCTGAAATAACAAGATTTAAAGGTCTTGGAGAAATATCACCAGATGAATTCAAATTTTTCATTGGTGATAATATAAAATTAGACCCAGTAATGCTTGATAATGACATGTCTATAGACGAATTATTAGAGTTTTATATGGGTAAAAACACACCAAACAGACAATCCTTTATTATTGATAACTTAAAAGTTGAATTAGACATAGTTGAATAGTTTATAAATGGATGATTTAGAATTAGATATAGAAAATAATGAAGAAACTTTAATTACCAGGGTGACTGGTATGTATAAGGATTGGTTTTTAGATTATGCCTCTTATGTAATTTTAGAGAGAGCCGTTCCTTCTATTGCGGATGGATTTAAACCTGTTCAAAGGAGAATTATGCAATCCATGAAAGATTTAGATGATGGAAGGTATAATAAAGTAGCGAATATTGTAGGGCATACTATGCAATACCACCCACATGGAGATGCAAGTATAGCTGATGCGATGGTGCAGATAGGTCAAAAAGATCTTTTAATTGATACTCAGGGTAACTGGGGAAACATATTAACTGGAGATAGGGCAGCCGCATCTAGATATATAGAGGCAAGATTATCAAAGTTTGCATTAGATATTGTTTTTAATCCTAAAGTTACTTCTTGGCAAGCATCGTATGACGGTAGAAGAAAGGAGCCAATTAATTTACCTGTAAAGTTTCCTTTGCTTTTAGCTCAAGGAGCAGAAGGTATTGCTGTAGGTTTATCAACAAAGATTTTATCACATAATTTTATCGAATTAATTAATGCTTCAATTAATCTTTTAAAAAACAAGCGAGTTACTATATTCCCAGACTTTATAACTGGGGGAGTAGCTGATTTTACTAACTATAATGATGGTAAGAGGGGTGGTAGAATTAGAATAAGAGCTAAAATTTCTATAATAGATAAATCAACATTACTAATAAGTGAAATTCCTTTTGGAACAACAACTACTTCATTGATTGATTCTATTCTTAAAGCTAATGATAAAGGTAAAATAAAGATTAAAAAGATAGATGACAATACCTCTTCAAATGTTGAAATACTCGTTTATATTCCTAATGGAATATCTCCAGACAAGACAATTGATGCTTTATATGCTTTTACTAATTGTGAGATCTCTATATCCCCATTAAGCTGTGTTATACAAGACAATAAACCGGTTTTTCTTGGTGTTTCAGAGATTTTAAGAATTTCTACTGAAAATACTGTAGAGTTGCTAAAAAAAGAGCTTAAAATTAAGTTAAGCGAACTTGAAGATCAATGGCATTATGCTTCATTAGAAAGAATTTTTATAGAAAATAAAATATATAGAGATATAGAAGAAAAGGATACTTGGGAAGGAGTTTTATATGCAATTGATATAGGTTTAAAACCACATATTAAAAAGCTTAAAAGAGAGGTAGTTGATCAGGATTTAGTAAGATTAACTGAGATTAAAATTAAAAGAATTTCAAAATTTGACATAGATAAGGCTAAGGAGAAAATTCAAAACTTAGAATCTCAAATTAAAGATGTTAAGGATAACTTAGACAATATTATTAGCTATTCAATAGAGTACTTTAAAAAACTAAAAAAGGATTATTCTGTTAATAGGCAGAGAAGAACTGAAATTAGGGTATTTGATGACGTAGATGCTAAGAAGGTTGTAATTAGAAACACAAAACTTTATGTAAACAGATTGGAAGGTTTTGTTGGTACTTCTATGAGGAAAGAAGAATATGTTTGTGATTGTAGTGATATTGATGATATTATAGTTTTTACTCAGAATGGGAAAATGATTATCACAAAAGTTGACACAAAAGCATTTATAGGTAAAAACATAATACATGTTGCGGTTTTTAAAAAGAAAGATAAAAGGACAATTTATAATATGATTTATAAAGATGGTGATAAAGGGTATTGTTATTTAAAAAGATTTCCTGTCTATGGAATTACTAGAGACAAACCCTATAGATTAATTTCTTCTAAAAAAGAAGGTGTTGTTAAGTATTTTTCATCAAACCCAAACGGAGAAGCGGAAAAAGTTACCATACATCTCCGAAGCAACTCAAAATTAAAGAAACTAAAATGGGATATTGATTTCTCTGAATATATGATTAAAGGAAGAATGGTTAGGGGTAATCAAATCACAAAACATAATGTTAAAAGGATTGATTTAAAAGAGAAAGGTATTTCTACTTTAAAACCAAGAAAAATATGGTTTGATGAAGCTGTACAAAAACTAAATGTGGATGAGAGGGGTGAGCTTCTTGGCGAGTTTAGAGGGGAGGATAAAATATTAGTTGTTCTCCAGAATGGTAGTCTAAAAATTATAGATCCTGATTTGTCTACTCATTTTAGCGATGAGATGATTCTTATAGAGAAATGGGTGCCTAAAAAACCACTGTCAGTTGTTCATTTTGATGGTAAGAAGCAAAGATTTTTTATAAAGAGGTTTTTAATTGAAAATGAAAACAAACATGAAGTATTTATAACTAATCATAAAGATTCTTTTTTAGAATTAATTTCAACAGATTGGAAACCTGTGATAGAAATAGTTTTTTCTAAGATTAGAAATAAAGATCAAAAGCCAAATATGAGAATTGAATTAGAAAGTTTTATTTCTATAAAAGGAATTAAAGCTATTGGAAATCAATTGACATCAGAAAAGGTTAAGCAGATTAATATATTAGAAAGTATTTCTTATGAACCGCCTGCTGAAGTTCCTGCAGATGAAATAGAGGTTGTAGATGAAGAAGTGGTTGATGATGATGCTGTGCAAACAACTCTATTTTAGTTATTTATTTTTATTGCAATCCCTGTTTCTTTTCTTTTTTCTCCAACAAAAGAATATTCGTATGTGTACGAGCTATCAGTTGTGGTTAATATTTTTATATGAATATTTTTTTTCTGTATCCTAGATTTAGGATTTATGCTTCTTAGTATAAATTCACAATCATTTATCCATCTACTGTAACTTGAATCAATTTTTCCATTAAATATTTCTATTTGTACAGAATTATTTCGGGAAAAAACTGATGTATAGGTTGAGTCATTAACTACTGAATGAGTGATAAATTTACCTGATCTGTGAAGTTTACAGTCTCTCTCTATATTGTTGCAAGAGGTAAATAGCAGGGTAGTGGCTATAAAAACTAAAACTAAATACTTATTGTTGTGCAAACCTCTTATAAGAACCATCATTAAAAAAAACTACTATAGATTCGATATTATTGTTATCTAGTTTAGTAAAATTAATATCTTTTTTAATTTTTTTACCAGTAATTAGCCAGTTTAAATCAATTTCAGGGTAGGTTTTCTTTATTTTTAGAAAAAAATCAGTGCTTGGCTTGTTTCTGCCCGATATAATGTGTGATAGGTTTGATTTTTTAACATCAATGCTGTTGGCAAATGATGAGGCGTTCATACCTTTTTCTTCTAGGATTTTTTGCAGTCTTTTCTGTAAACTCATTATGTTAACAAATGTATACAATTTATATTTAAATTGCAATATTTTATGGTATAAATATTGATATTATTACTTTAAATATATAATTCTAAATTACTGTTAATCAATTATTTATATAATAATAAAATATTTATTTTGTTATCAAAAAATAATTCGAATTATTTGTTTACATTATAGAAAAAATTTTATAATTATTAAGTTGATATATTCTTTAATTTTTTATTATTAATACATGTAAAATGTAATATATATTAGTTTTAGTTAAAGAATTCTTATAATTTTTATATTTTTATTATATAAACTACAATTTTAATGCTTTTCTATGTCGAAATCACTTAAATTAGACGATATTGATCACAAAATTCTTGACATGTTAATTGAAAACACAAGAATACCCTTTACTGATATTGCTAAAAAATTATACATTTCTGCTGGTACGGTTCATGTTAGAGTTAAAAAGATGGAAAAAATGGGTTTGATTATGGGTTCTTCACTTATTTTAAACTACGAGAAACTGGGATATACATTTATTGCTTATGTAGGACTATACATAAGTAATTCATCTCAGATAAAATTTATTATTGAAAGAATTAAGCAAATATCTAATGTAACTGTAGCTCACATAACAACTGGTAAGTTTAATATTTTTTGTAAAATCAGAGCTAAGAGTACAACCCATGCAAAAAATATCATATTTAAACTTGATGAAATTGAAGGTGTTTACAGGTCTGAATCTATGATTTCTTTAGAAGAAAGTATAAATGATAAAAAAAGATTGATGCATTCAATATTCAAAGACATCAATCAAACTGCTGTTTAGTTTTTGTTTATAAAAAATTCTTATAAATATTTAAAATAGATAACTCTTCTAAATATATTTGCGTAAATAAAGGCATTAAATGAGTGATTTAAAGAATTTTGATAACACAAACATAGCTTTTAGCTATAAATCAGATTATGAGCTTAAAAGAGCCTATTATTTATTTAAATTATTATCGTTCCCATTGTTAGCCACTATAGGTAAGTATTCATTGAAGTTTTTACTATCTATAAATTTTCCAATAGGCTTTATTATAAAAAGAACAGTGTTTGCGCAATTTTGTGGAGGAGAAGATGAAATGGATTGTTTTAAAGTCATAAACAAACTTAGAGATAACAATATAAGCTGTATTCTAAATTATTCAGTTGAAGGTTCTAGTACAGAAATAGACTTTGACAAAACTTTAGATAGAACAATAAATTTAATTGAGTTGATTAAAGAGAATTCTCTAACATCATTTATAGTGTTTAAACCATCTGCTGTTGGAAGATTTGATTTGTATTTAAAGAAATCAAATAATGAGAACCTAAATGTTGAAGAGATTGAGGAATGGAAAAGAATAGAAAATAGGTTTGATTCAATATGTTCAGCTGCTAAAGCTAATTCTATAGCTGTTTTAATTGATGCTGAGGAGTCTTGGATTCAAAGTTCAGTAGATGAATTAATTGAAAAACTAACGATAAAATACAACTCCTCAGCTTGCATAGTTTATAATACAATTCAAGCTTATAGAAAAGATAGACTTCAATACCTTAAAAATATGCATGAAAGATTATTGAAGTTAGACGTTAAAATTGGGGTTAAGCTAGTTAGGGGTGCCTATATGGAAAAGGAGAGATTAAGGTCAAAATCTAAAAATTATGAATCTCCAATCTGTCAAACTAAACTTAAAACAGATGAAAATTTCAATAGTTGTATGAAATATATCTTAGGTAATATAGATAAGTTTAACTTATTTATTGGCTCTCATAATGAGGAAAGTAATTTAATTGCTACTCAGCTAATGAAGCAATTTAATGTACAAAATGATGATAGGAGAATATGGTTTAGTCAGTTATATGGAATGAGTGATCATATTAGCTTTAATTTGGCCTTAAATGGATTTAATGTTACTAAATATTTGCCTTTTGGTCCCGTCAAGGAAGTTATTCCATATTTGATTAGAAGATTGGATGAAAATACTTCTGTATCTGGTCAGACTTCTAGAGAATTGAATCTAATAAATAAGGAGATAAAGAGAAGAAAATCAGTTTGATTTTTTATAGTATTTCTTTAAGATTTTCTATTGAAATATAATCCTCACAATTATTTAGCACTATCATATACTCCTTTTCATCTATTTTATTTTCTATATGATATGAATTGCATGAGTCTAATTTTGTTTTACTTTTTGAAAAATCAACAGTACCATTAAATAAAATTCTTTTTATTAAAATTGAATCTTTTTCAATTGTGTTTTTATAGAAGATCCTTTTAGAGTTAATGTTTTTAATGACTCTATCGTTTGGAAAATAACTACAAGAAGTTCTTTTACCCGTCAAAAAGAATGATAAAAGAATTAGTCCAAGAATAAATCCTGATGAAAAAAACATTAATCTTTTAAAAAAGTTCATAGAATATCTTAACTAATAACAATTTTTCTTTCATTTTTAGAAATAATTTCTAAAGTTAATTTTATATGCCCTTCAGGCAGTAAATCCATAATTAAATCTGGCCATTCAATAAAACACCAATGATTATCAATATATTCTTCAACACCTAAATCTAATAATTCATTTTTATTTTTTATTCTATAAAAATCACAATGAAATATCTTAGTCCCATTATTATATTCGTTAATAATCGAGAATGTAGGGCTGTTCGCAATTCCTTTATAACCTAGTTCTTTAACTATTGATTTAATTAATGTAGTCTTTCCAGAACCCATTTCACCAATGAAAACATAAATTTTAGAAGAATTATTTAATAGTAAAATTTGTTTAGCAACACTACTAATCTCATCAATTGAATATGTTATTTGGTTCATAATTATTTTGGTTTCGGCATTAATACAGCATAAGGTATTATCATTTCTTCTAAAGAAATTCCTCCATGCTGATATGTGTCTCTAAAATAGTTTGCGTAATAATTATAGTTGTTCGGATATACTAAATAGGTACTTTCTTTTGCAAAAACATAAGAACTATTTATTGATACATTAGGAAGATAAATATCTCTTGGATTATTAAAGCAAATTACATCCTTATCATTAAAAGTAAGGCTTCTTCCTGTTTTGTATCGTAAGTTCTGACTTGTTTCTCTATCACCAATAATCTTTGATGAGTTTTTTACATTTATTGTTCCGTGATCAGTTGTTATAACTAATTTAAAGCCATTTTCTTGCCCTTTCCTAATTATATCAAATAGAGGAGAGTTTTTAAACCAACTGATAGTTAAATCCCTATACCCTTTGTCATTTGATGCCAACTCTTTTATTATCTCCATTTCAGTTTTAGAATGAGACAGCATATCTACAAAATTGTATACTATTACCGTTAAATTGTTTTTTTTCTTGGCTTTAATATTTTCAGTTATTTTCTTTCCTATATTCAGATTAGTAATTTTACTGTATTCACATGTAATATCTCCATATCCTAATTTTCTTAAATTTTCTTTTAGTAGTTTTTCTTCATAAAGATTTTTGCCACCTTCATCAGAATCATTTTTCCAGTACTCTGGATATAGTTTTTGAATTTCTAAAGGCATAAGTCCAGAGAAAAGCGAGTTTCTAGCATATTGTGTAGTTGTAGGGAGTATGCTTAAATATGCTTCTTCAGTTATTTTGCTATAATGATTATAAATTAAAGGCTCAATTACTTTCCACTGGTCATATCTTAAATTATCAATAACAATGAAAAGTGTGGGAGTTGATTCAGAGAGTTCATTTACCAATCTATCCTTGATTATATTATTGGATAATAATAGGGAGGTTTTATTTTCATTTAGCCAACTTTTGTAATTCTCTTCAACAAATTTTGAAAATAACCTGTTTGCTTCATTTTTTTGAGAAATTAAAATATCCAACATAGTATCATTGCTATTATCTTCTAATTTAATTTCCCATGAAATTAATTTTAGATACATTTCCTTCCATTGCTCTATAGTATTTATATCAGACAATTCTATTGAAATATTCCTAAATTCTTGTTGATATCCTGAAACAGTTTTATCAGAAATAAGTTCTTTATTTTCTAAATTCTTTTTTAAACTTAATAGAATTTGATTAGGATTTACTGGTTTAATTAAATAGTCTGAAATTTTATTTCCAATAGCTTCATCCATTATATTTTCTTCTTCACTTTTTGTTATCATTATTATTGGAATATTTGAATCTATCTCTTTCATAATAGATAATGTTTCTATTCCATTTAGTCCAGGCATATTTTCATCCAGAAGTATAGCATTAAAATTTTCACTTTTCATAGATTCTATAGCATCAGAGCCATTTGTGCAAGTAGTAATTACAAAACCTTTGTCTTCTAAGAAGATTATATGAGGTTTTAATAGTTCTACCTCATCATCAACCCATAAAATTTTTGTTTTAACCATTGAAATAATAAAATAATTTTAAAGCCATAAATTTACATAATTATTGCCATTAAACTTTTGTGATTACATTAACAATGAATTTATTGGAATTTGCTAATTTTGCAAACTATGAAATTTAGTGCATTAGAAATAGAAAAAATATTAAATGGAAAAATTGAAGGAGACTCTTCAGTTGAGGTTACCTCTTTAGATAAGATAGAGGAGTCTACAAAGAATTCGATTACATTTTTGGGAAACAAGAAGTATATTCCTTGGGTATATAAAACTAAGGCATCAATAATTATTGTCAACAAAAATTTTCAACCTTCAAAAAATATTTCTGCAACATTAATGAGAGTTGAGGATCCATATATAGCTTTTGTTAAGTTGCTTCATAAATTTGACAATAATTCTACACGTCATTTTGGGATAAAAGATTCTGCAGTAATTTCAAAATCATCAAATATTTCAAAAAACGTATCAATTGGAGATTATTCTATTATAGGCGAAAATGTTGTATTAGGCGAAAATGTAATAATTTTTAATAATGTAACTATAAATGATGATGTAACTATAGGCTCGAACTCTATAATCTATTCAGGTGTTGTAGTTTATAATAAATCACATATTGGAAGTAATTGTATCATCCATTCAAATTCTGTAATTGGGTCAGATGGATTTGGTTTTGTTCCAGATAGTTCAGGGAATTTTCAAAAAGTACCTCAGATTGGAAATGTGATAATTAAAGATGATGTGGAAATAGGAGCTTCAAGTACAATTGATAGAGCAACTCTGGGTTCAACAATAATTAATAAAGGGGTTAAACTAGATAATTTAGTTCAGATAGCTCATAATGTTGTTGTTGGAGAAAACACTGTTATAGCTGCTCAATGCGGTATAGCTGGTTCGACAAAAATTGGTAAGAATTGCCAAATTGGTGGGCAGGTAGGTATGGTAGGGCATATAACAATTGGAGATAATGTTAAAATTAATGGAAAATCATGTGTTTTTAAGAGTGTTAAAGATGGTTCAGTAATTAAGGGGAGCCCAGCTTTTCAAGAAAAAGATTTTAATAAGTCATATGTTCATTTTAGAAATCTAGATAAACATGTTAAGGATATAGAAAATTTAAAAAAGAAGAATGATAGTTTTAACTGACGAAAATCAAACTACAATAAAAGAAAATGTTTCTTTAAAAGGTGTTGGATTGCATACAGGAAAGGAAGTTAATATAACTTTTAAACCAGCAAATGCCAATACCGGATATACTTTTACTAGAGTTGATCTTAAAGAAAAACCAGTAATAGAGGCAAACATTCAATATGTGGTCAATACAGATAGAGGAACTTGTCTAAGCAAAAATGATATAAAAATTCAAACTTGCGAACATGTTTTAGCTTCTCTTGTAGGCTTGGAAATAGATAATGTCAATATAGAACTTAATGCATCAGAGCCTCCTATAATGGATGGTTCTTCAAAGTTTTTTGTAGAAGCACTTGAATCTGTTGGAAAAATTGATCTTAATGAAAAGAGAAAAGAGTTTGTTGTAAGAGATATTATTACTTATAAAGATTCAAAAACTGGTAGTGAGATAACAGTGATTCCCGCTAGTGAATATCAGATCACAACAATGGTAGATTTTGGAACAAAAATTCTTGGAACACAAAATGCCACAATGAACACTATTAAACATTTTAAAGATGAAATAGCTGATTCAAGAACATTTAGTTTTTTACATGAAATTGAAATGTTGCTTAATAAAGGATTAATTAAAGGGGGAGATTTAAATAATGCGATAGTATATGTAGACATGCCTTTATCTGATTCTACAATGAAAAAGTTGAAAAAAGCATTCAATAAAGAAAATATTAAAGTTAATCCTAATGGTATTTTAGATAATCTAACACTTCATTATCCTAATGAAGCTGCTCGACACAAATTATTAGATGTAATTGGAGATTTAGCATTAATTGGTACTAAGATAAGGGGGAGAGTTATTGCTACTAAACCAGGTCATCATGTTAATACAGAGTTTGCAAGAAAAATGCATAGCGTAATTGAAGAAGCAAAAGAAGAAAGAAAAATAGGAATTAAAATCAGTAAGGTTCCCAATCTTGAAGGAAAGAAAGTAATAATGGATTCTAAAAAAATAAAAAAAATTCTTCCTCATAGAGATCCTTTTTTATTTATAGATGAGATTTATGAACTTAACGAAAATGATATTCTAGGACTAAAGTATGTTAGCCCGGATGAATATTATTTTAAAGGACATTTTCCAGATTATCCTATTTTACCTGGAGTAATTATAACTGAAGCCATGGCTCAGATTGGAGGTATACTTGTTTTAAGTAAAGTATCAGATCCAGAAAATTATTTGACATTTTTTGCAAAAATTGATAAGGTTAAATTTAAAAATAAAGTTTTTCCAGGAGATACTATAATATTTAAATGTAACTTGCTTAATCCTGTTAGAAGAGGTATATGTCATATGAAAGGTTTGGCCTTTGTAAATGATCGATTATGTGCAGAAGCAGAATTGACAGCACAAATAACAAAAGTTAAATAAAATGAAACAACCATTATCTTATATACATCCAGAGGCAAAAATTGCAAAAAATGTTGTTATTGAACCTTTTTCATCAATAGATGGAGATGTAGTAATAGGAGAGGGGACATGGATTGGATCAAATGTGTCAATTATGGATGGTGCAAGAATTGGAAAAAATTGTAATGTTTTTCCAGGAGCAGTTATATCTGCAATTCCTCAAGATTTAAAATACAATAATGAAAAAACTTATGTTGAAATTGGAGACAATGTGACTATAAGAGAATGTACTACTATAAATAAAGGGACTAATGATAGAACTAAAACAGTAATTGGTAACAATTGTTTAATAATGGCATACTCTCATGTAGCTCATGATTGTATTGTTGGGGATAATTGTATTTTCTCAAATAATACTACTCTTGCTGGACATGTTACTATTGGTGATTATGTGATCATATCAGGATTAACTGCAGTGCATCAATTTTGTTCTGTTGGAAATCATTCATTTGTAACTGGAGGTTCATTAGTAAGAAAAGATGTCCCACCTTATGTTAAAGCTGCTAGAGAGCCATTATCTTATGTAGGAATAAACTCTGTAGGCTTGAGAAGAAGAGGTTTTAAGTCTGAAAAAATTAGAGAAATTCAAAACATATATAGATTATTATATCAGAAAAACTACAATAAT
>MDTE01163301.1_pt1 | contig 16740 bp, 16 predicted proteins | sample 811231 | NCBI WGS metagenome assembly MDTE01 (sample SAMN05326651, study PRJNA326480) | marine metagenome | isolation source: seawater | place: Indian Ocean: Red Sea | collected 2010
GCATAAATACATCTTGTTTTATCATCAATTAATTTTTCAAAATTTTTTGGATCAGACGGATCAGCATATCTAACTTCGATACCTAATTTTTTTAATGTGTGAGTAAATAAATTTACAGTTCCCCCATAAAGATCAGTAGAACTAATAAAGTTGTCACCGGACTGACAGACATTTGTTATAGCAAAAGTAGATGCAGCTTGTCCTGAACCTACAGTAACGCAAGCTAATCCTCCTTCCAATGCTGCAACTCTTTTTTCCAATACATCATTTGTAGGATTCATAATTCTAGTGTAAATATTTCCAAATTCCTTTAATGCAAAAAGATTTGCTGCTGTGTCCGTATCTTTAAATTGATATGAAGTTGTTCGATAAATCGGTACAGCTACTGCCGTAGTAGCCGGATCGCTCCTGTATTCACCGCCATGAAGAGCTATTGTTTCAGGATTTTTAATTTTTTTTGACATTGAAAACAAAATTAAACTAGAAAACAGCCCAAATGTAAAGGCTTTAAAGGTTTGACTTTGTCCACTAATCTCAGTAATTATGCGCAAATTATAATGACAAATTTTATTAAAAAAAATGAGATTAAAAATAACTGGGTTTTAATTAATGCAGAAAATGCAATAGTTGGAAGATTAGCTGCTTATATATCTAAAGTTTTAAGAGGTAAAGATAAGACTCAATACACTCCACATATAGATAATGGAGAATTTATTATCGTTACCAATATTGAAAAAATTAAATTTACAGGTAATAAATCTAAAGATAAAATTTACTATAAACACACGGGTCATCCTGGTGGAATTAAATCGAATAGACCTTATAATTTAATTAAAAATAAACCAGAAGATATATTAAAACTTGCTGTTAAAAGAATGCTTCCTAGAGGACCATTAGCAAAAAAACAATTATCTAAATTAAAAATTTATAAGGGTGCATCTCACCCTCATGAATCGCAAAATCCCAAGATTATTGATTTTGCAAAAATGAATAGGAAAAATTATATATCTATTAATTAATTATGGAAACTCAGCAAAATTCAGAAAATAATATTAAAAAAATTAAATTAAATTTTAAAGATTCAAAATATGCTACTGGCAGAAGAAAAACATCTATAGCTAAGGTTTGGTTAAAAAAAGGATCAGGAATTATTTATGTTAATGGGATTAAAATGAGTGATTATTTTAGAAAACAAAACCTACAGACAGCAATATTCAGACCATTAAGTATTGTTAATAGAGAAAATGAATTTGATGTAAGATGTTCCGTTAAGGGCGGTGGTTTAAGTGGCCAAGCAGGAGCGATAATTCATGGATTAGCTAGAGCTATAGTTAAATTTGAACCTGAACTTAAACCTGTATTAAAAAAAGAAAAACTTACCACGAGAGACTCTCGGGCAGTTGAACGTAAAAAATACGGTCATAGAAAAGCTAGAAGAAGTTTTCAGTTTTCTAAAAGATAATTCATTATTAGAATTTCTCTTAATATTAATAACTGATATAATTGAATGATGAAGGATTCACTAAATATAGCAATTGCTGGAGCCACAGGGTACATTGGTATAGAACTAATTAAAATTTTATTAAAACATCCTAAAGTAAAAATTTTGTATTTGTGTGCAACAAAATCTATAGGAAAATCAATTGATAAATTTGATAAAAAGTTAAAAGGTAAAAAATTACCTAAAATAACAAAAATTGAAGACATTGATTGGAAAAATATAAAAATACTTTTTACTGCTCTGCCAAATGGAGAAGCTCAAAAAATTGTAAAAAATTTACCCGATCATATAAGATTAATTGATTTATCTGCAGACTTTAGATTGAAAAATTACAATCAGTACAAAAAATGGTATGGGATAGATCATAAATCTAAAAAATTTATAAATAAATCTCTTTATGCAGTAACTGAATTTTCTAAAAATAAACTAAAGAAATATAAAATAATTTCCTGTCCTGGATGTTATCCAACTTCAATACAGATACCATTAATACCACTTGTTAAAAAAGGTATAATCAACACAAAAAATATTATTATTGATTCAAAGTCAGGATATTCAGGAGCAGGAAGATCTATCAAAAAGAAATTTAAATTTAAAAATTTATTCAATTCTGTATCTGCGTATGGCATTGGATCACACAGACACATGGCTGAAATAGATCAAGAACTATCAAAGGTTTCTAAAACAAAGATTAATGTTAGCTTCACACCTCACATTATACCTATGTTTCGGGGTATTTTATCTACAATTTACTTAGAAACTAAAAAAAAATACAATGCTAAAAAAATATATAATTTTTTGAAAAAATATCATAAAAAAAATTATTTTGTTAAAATAGCAAAATATAACAGCCAAATCGGAACGGGCGATATAATGAATACAAATTATTGCAAAATTTCTATTTGTAAAGATAGAAGGGAGAATAGAGTTATTATAATTTCAACTTTAGACAATTTAATAAAAGGTGGATCTGGACAAGCTGTGCAAAACATGAATATTGCTTACAATATAAGAGAACAATTGGGTTTAATATGAAAAATTTACCTATTTTATTATCAATGATATTACTATTGAGCTGCAATGGTAAACAAGGTGTCTACTGGTGCGGGGATCATCAATGCATTAACAAAAAAGAAAAAGAAGCTTACTTTAAAAAAACTATGATTGTCGAAGTTAAAGATTTAAAAAATGTAAACATAAAAAAATCAGAATTTGATAAAATATTACTACAAGCCAAATTAAATGAAAAAAAACGTATTGAAAATGAAAAAGACTTAGCAAAACAAAAAAAATTAGAGAAAAAAGAAAGAATAAAAAAAGAAAAACAATTAAAAAAACAAGCTAAATTAAAAGAAAAGCAAAGTATAAAAAAAGAAAAACGTTTGGCTAAAATTGTTAAACAAAAAGTTAAAAAGATTCCGAAAAAAAACGTAAAAAATAATGAAGGCATAGAATCTTTTCAAAAAGTAAAGTTAAGCAAATTTGATGAATTATTAGATAAGATGATAAAAAAAAATTCTCTTAAATCTTATCCTGACATAAATAATATGCCGAATTAAATGATTGAAAAAATTAATATAGGACTTATCGGATTTGGTAATATTGGTAGTTATTTTTACAAAACTGTTGAAAAAAATAAAAAATATATTTCTAAAAAAACTGGAGCAATTCCTATTATTAAATATATATCAGCTAAAAATATTCACAAAAAGAGAAAAATTAAACTTCCAAAAAATAAATGGGTGAAGAATCCAATTGACTTAATAAACAAAAACGATCTTGATATTGTAGTTGAATTAATAGGTGGATCAGAAGGAATAGCAAAGAAGGTTGTTGAGCATGCATTAAAAAAACAAAAACATGTAATCACTGCCAACAAAGAATTAATTTCTAAGCATGGAGATGAGCTTGCTTATTTAGCCGAAAAAAACAACGTAAATCTTGAATATGAAGCAGCTGTAGCTGGAGGTATTCCGGTAATTAGATCTATTAAAGAAGGGTTGATTGCTAATAAAATTAAAAAAATTTATGGAATACTAAATGGAACAACTAATTACATTCTTTCCTCTATGGAAAATAAAAATAAAAGTTTTATAGAGATTTTAAATAAAGCTAAAAAACTTGGATTTGCTGAAAGCAATCCTGCTTCTGATATAAATGGTAATGATTCTGCTGCTAAATTAAGAATTTTATCTTCACTTGCTTTTAACAAAGCTATTTCAAAAAATAAAATCCTAACTGAAGGAATACAAAATATAAATTTAACCGATATTCATTATGCTAAAAATCTTGGTTACAAGATTAAATTATTGTCAATCTCGGAAATTATAAAAAACAAACTTATGGAACGTGTTCATCCATGTTTAATTTCTAAAAACTCATATATAGCTAAAATAGATGGCGTCTTAAATGCTATTGTAGTTGATGGAGCTCCTATCGGTAAATCTGTGTTACAAGGCGAAGGTGCTGGGCCTGGGCCAACAACATCCGCTATTATTTCAGATTTATGTTCAGTTATAAAAGGCGACGTAAATTACCCATTTGGTGTTTCTGCAAATTTAAGAAAAAATATATCAAAATTCGACATATTAAATCATTTTTGCTCTTCATATCTTAGAATAGAAGTTAAGGATAAGCCTGGCGTCTTATCTTCAATTACTAAAATATTTTCAAAAAATAAAATTTCTATTAAAAATTTAATACAAAAACCTAACAAGAAAAATAAAAAAGCTTCAATTATAATTATTACTCATGAGAACTTTGAAAGAAATTTTAGTAACTTGCTTTCAAATTTAACTAAAAATAGATTTGTCTTAAAAAAACCTACATTTATTAGAATTGAAACTGTGTAAATAATGATAAACAAAAATTTCATAACTTCTTTTGTTAAATCCACAGAAAGAGGGGCTTATGGAGCTTCAATTTTTAAAGGAAAAAACGATAAGATTGCAGCAGATCAAGCTGCAGTTGATGAAATGCGTAATGAATTAAATAAAATAAATATGAAAGGAAGGATTGTAATAGGTGAGGGGGAAATGGACGAGGCTCCTATGCTTTACATAAACGAAAAAGTTGGTACAAAAAGTGGTGAAGAATTTGATATTGCAGTTGATCCTTTAGAAGGTACAAATTTTACAGCAAAAAACTTACCTAATGCTTTGTCAGTTATTGCTGTAACCAAAAAAGGAAATATGCTTCATGCTCCAGATATTTATATGGAAAAGATTGCAGTGGGACCTAATTTACCCAAAAATATAGTTGATCTTGATTTTGATATAAAAAAAAATATTGAAAAGTTATCTGAAGCAAAAAATTTGAAACCAAATCAATTAAGGGCTTGTGTTCTGAAACGTCCAAGACATGAATCTATAATAAATGATTTGAATTCTATGGGTGTTAAAATTAGTTTTATTTCTGACGGTGATGTTTCAGGCGTAATTTCGGTTGCGATACCTAAATCAAAAATTGATATTTATATTGGTACGGGAGGTGGTCCAGAAGGAGTTTTAGCTGCTGCAGCTTTGGATTGTCTTAATTGTCAAATGCAAACTAGACTCGTTTATTTAGACGAAGAGCAAAAAAATAGAACTAAAAAACTTGGTATTAAAAATTTAAATAAAAAATATAATATTGAAGACATGATAAAAGGTGATGTTATATTTTGTGCCACAGGTGTAACTGATGGTGATTTAGTAAAAGGCATTAAAAATGTTGGTGATTTTTTTGAAGCTGAAACTTTTGTTTTACACAAAAGCAGTAAAACAAATAAAATAATTAGAAATAAAATTAAAAAATGAATTTATCATCAGTTAGTGGAAAAAACTGGTTATTTAAAAAATTTGATTCATTAGATATAACAAAAATAAAAGAAAACTACTCTTTAACTCATATTGCGGCAAAATTAATATCTATAAGGAGAGATAAAATAGATAATATTGATCTTTTTTTACATCCTAAAATAAAAAACCTTCTACCCAATCCTTTTAGTCTCAAAAATATGAATTTAGCTGTTGATAGAACACATCTAGCTATTACCAAAAAAGAAAAAATAGGTATTTTTGGTGATTATGATGTTGATGGTGCTGCGTCAACAGCATTGCTTGCTAAATATTTCTCTTCAATAAATCAAAAATATCAAACATATATTCCTGATAGACATAAAGAAGGATATGGTCCTACCATTAATAGTTTCGATAAACTTATTAAACTAGGTTCAAAAATTATATATACAGTAGATTGCGGGACTCTATCTTTTAAACCAATTAAATTTGCACAAGATCAAAATATTGATGTTATTGTATTAGATCATCATCAATCTGATGTGAAGCTGCCAACAGCCTGTGCAATTGTAAATCCTAATAGATATGATGAAAATTCTGAACTTTCTTATCTTTGTGCCGCTGGAGTATGCTTTGTCTTTTTAGTTGCTTTAAATAAAAAATTACGTGAGGAAGGTTGGTTCAAAAAAAATTCTATAAAAGAGCCAAATATATTAAATTTATTAGATTTGGTTTCTCTTGGTACAGTATGTGATGTGGTTCCATTAATAAATTTAAACAGGGCAATAGTAAAACAAGGTTTAGAAGTTTTAAAAAAAAGATCCAATTTAGGTTTAAAAACTCTTTATGATTTATGTAAAATTGAATCTGAACCTACAGCATTTGATCTTGGATATAAATTGGGACCACGAATTAATGCTGGAGGTAGACTGGGCAAATCCTCTCATGGCGTTGAATTATTAATTTCTAATGACCCTCAAAAAGCATACCAACTAGCTATCGATTTGGATAAATCGAACAAAGAAAGGCAAAGTATAGAATTTCTGCTACTGGATAAAATTACTACAGAAGTTAAAAATTTTCATAATCATCCGGTTTTAGTTTTAGCTGGTAATAACTGGCATGAGGGAATTATTGGAATTATAGCATCAAGAATTAAGGATAAATTCAATAAACCTAGCATATTAATTTCACTTTCAGAAAACTTAGGCAAAGGTTCTGCTCGATCTGTATTAGGTTTTGATATCGGTAGACAAATTATTAAAGCTGTACAATTGGGCATTTTAGAGAAAGGTGGAGGACATAAAATGGCTGGAGGTTTTACTCTAAAAAAAGAAAACATTCAAAAATTTAGAGATTATTTGATTAAAAATTTTGAAAAATCAAAAGCTTTTAATAACACAGATAAAAATTTATATTTAGATTCCATAATTGCTCCGAGTGCTTTAAATGAAGATTTTTTCAATGATATAAACTCATTAGCTCCATTTGGATCAGGAAATATAGAACCTAGATTTGTTATCGAGAAAATAAAAGTAATATCTTCAACAGTGATAGGAAATAATCATATTAAATCAATATTAGTTGGAAGTGATGGGACAACATTTAAGAGTTTTGCTTGGAATGCTAAAGATGGTCCATTAGAACCATTTCTAAATAACAAAAACAAAAAGATAATTAATATTGCTGGCAAAGTTAGATTAAATAAATGGAAAGGGAAAAGTAATATTGATTTTGTGATTGAGGATATCTCTCTAAACTAAATTTTTAAATTAAAAAAATATTTATTCAAATATTTTTTATATTTTTTCCAAGAGTTTACTGAATTATTATAAATTTTATTTCTAACTTGAACATCGCTAGCAGTTTTAATAGCGCGTTTATTGTTATAAAATTTTAAGCAATCATCGTTCCATTTCAAATCACAAAATTTAATTAATTTTTTAATTTCATATTTAGGTTCTAAAATTAATTTTTCATATTCAAAATTAATTATATAATTTGGATAAAGATCGTTCCAAAATTTCATGAGGTCCGTATAAAGATTATAAAAATCTACTAATTCATTATAATTATAAGCATAATTTAATTCATTATTTGTAAAATAATTTTTGTATATAGATAAACATGTATCTTTTGGATTTCTGACGCAATGAACTATTTTTGAATTAGGAAGAATTAATTTTATAAAACCTATCCATTTAAAATTTATTGGCAATTTGTCAGTAATTACAGATTTTGATGACAGAGATTTTATTGAATCAATATAATTTTTACCAATTTTTTTTAAATTTTCTATATTAGATTTTAATACATATTCAGAAGATAGGGTATCATTTATATAAAAATTTTTTTTTATTAAATCATTAAAAAAAATTAATTCATCACCTCCAAAAACTTTTGGATGGCCAGAAATAATTTGTTCAACAAGAGTTGTCCCTGATCTTGGCATTCCTAAAATAAAAATAACTGATTTTTTTTTATCTGGAATTATTTTATTATAGTTTATTTCTTTACTCTTAAATAAATTTTTTATTTCGGAAAATTCTTTTTTTTCTTTTTCTATTGAAAATGTTATATTTTTTCTTCTAATCTCATTACCAGCATCAAAACATTTCATCGCATTTGAAAAATCTTTTATATCTTCGTACGCTTTTCCTAAAGCAAATGAAATTTCCATTTTACCGGAAGAATTATTTTTAGTTTCTGCATATAAATTTTTTAAAACTTTAAAATGTTTATCATTTTTTTTGTACTTAACTAACTGACTCAAAGCTCTATGAGCTTTAAAAAAATTAGGATATAATTTGATAGCTGTATTTAAAGAACTTATTGATTTATTAAAATTACCGATAGCCTTGTATGCTATTCCCAAATTATAATGGGCAATAAAATTTTCTGACTTAATGTTTACAGATTTTAAGAACGCTTTAATTGCCTCATCATATTTATTTATATCTAGATAAAGCGTGCCTAAATTGTTATGCGTCTCGTACAATTTTTCATCTAAGTTAATTGATTTTTTATAGCAACTTTCAGCTTTAGTATATTCGCCTTTGAGCTTAAAAAGTGTTCCCATATTATTATAAATCATTGCATAGCTTGGTTTTAAAGAGAGTCCTTTCTCAAAGAATTTTTGAGCTTCATCGAATTTTTTATTTTCTATTAGCACAAGACCCAAAAGATTGTATAAATATGATACTTTAGGATTTTCTGTAATAAGTTTTTTTCCAAGCAGTTCAGCTTCTGTGATTTTTTTTGTTTTATATAATTCAACAACTTTTTGAATTATTTTTTCCAAATTTTCCATTAATGATATTTTCTATAAGTTATAAAAAAATATTACTCACTCTTTAGGATATAAGCAGTATTATTGATTATTGAAAGAATTTAAATTATATAATAAACACATGGATATTTTAAGGGTCCCATCGTCTAACGGTTAGGACAGATGGTTTTCAATCATCTAATCGGGGTTCGATTCCCCGTGGGACCGCCAAAAAGCAATTGCTACAAATCTAATTAATGTCATATTTTGTTTATCTAATAGGAAATAACAAAAATAAGAAATTAATAACTTATGTAGGTTTTACAAAAAACTTAAAAAAAAGAATAGATTTACATAATGCCGGTAGGGGAGCGAAATTTACAAGGGGACGTGTTTGGAAATTGATATATTTTGAAAAGTATAAAACAAAAAAAGAGGCAATTGCTAGAGAATACTATATAAAGAAGCATAGAAAAATTAGAAATTTATTAAAAAAAAAATACTCATGAAAATTTCAATTTTATTACCGTATAAAGAAAATTTTTCACCCATTTATGCTGGTGCAGTATCTTTATTTATAAAAGATACTGTAACCTTAAGTAAATTTAAAAAAAATATTACTATTTTTGGAAACACAAATCTAAAAAAAATTTTTAATTTAAAATATAAAAATATTGAACTTAAAAAAAATTTAATCCAAAGCGGAAGTAAAATTTATGTAAAGGAATTTCTTAAGTTTGAAAATAATGATCCTTCTGATTTAATAGAAATACATAATAGGCCTAATTATTTTCATTTAATTAATGCAGAAAAAAAATACCAGAAGCTTGTATTATATTTTCATAATGATCCTTTAACAATGACTGGATCTAGATCTATAATGGAAAGAAAAAAACTTTTATCAAACGCTAATAAAATTATCTTTAATAGTCATTGGTCACGTAAAAGATTCTTAGAAGGCATAGAAGGATCTCATGTTAATTCTGAAAAGTTGAATGTTATTTACCAATCTACAAATCCTGTAAAAGTTAACTTAAAAAATAAAAAAAAATGGATTACTTTTGTTGGTAAATTAAATAGAGCAAAGGGATATGATTTATTTGGTAAGGCTGTCGTAAAAATTCTTAAAAAATTTCCCGATTGGAAAGGTATAGTTATTGGTGATGAACCGCGCGCTCAACTTTCCTTCAAACATAAAAGATTGAATATATTAGGTTTTGTAAAACATAATAAAGTTCTTAAAATTTTTGAAAACACAAGTATAGCTGTAGCTTGTTCTAGATGGGATGAACCGTTGGGTCGAACAAGCCTTGAAGCAAGTAGTAGGGGATGTGCAACAATAATAAGCAATAAAGGCGGTTTACCTGAGACTGTTACTAATGGAATTATATTAAAAGAATTAAATGTTGATTCGGTTTACAAAGCTATAAAAAATTTAATTAAAAATGATAAGAAGAGATTTGAAATACAAAAATTATCAATAAATAATTTTTTTCATACTAACAAAATTAGTTCTAAAAAAATTGATGAATATAGAGAAAGCTTAGTAAAATCCAAAATGCTTTCTAATGGAGTTAATATCCATACTCCAAAAAGTTTACGAATATTACATGTAACTAATTTCAATGAAAGACATGATGGTAGACTTTTTTTTAATACAGGAAGAAGATTAAATAATGGTTTTATTAGACTAGGACATAGTGTGCTTGAATTTAGTGATAGAGATATCATTAAGCATTACAGAAGTATAAAAGATCACACTGGTGCTAAAGCACTAAACGAAAAACTAATTAATACTGTATATAATTACAAACCAGATTTGCTAATTTTTGGACATGCGGATTTAATTAACAAGGAAACGCTCTATTATCTTAAAGAAAATTATAATAACTTAAAAATTGCTCAATGGTTTCTTGATCCATTGATTAAAGGCGGTCCTGACTTTGAAAAAAATAAAGCTCGAATTTTGGATAAAATTGAAATTACTGACTCAAATTTTGTAACTACATCTCCTGATGTTCTTAATTTTTTACCTAAGAAAAAATTGTGTTTGTTTATGCCAAACCCTGCGGATGAATCTTTTGAAGTCTTAAACAACTATAGAAATAATCACTGCTCAATGGATGTTTTTTTTGCATTAAGTCATGGTGTTCATAGAGGTATCCTTAAAAAAGGAAAATATGATGAAAGGGCAGATTTTGTAAATCGACTGGTCGAGATTACCCCGAATGTTAAATTTGATTTGTATGGAATAAATAACGTGCAGCCTATTTGGGCAGACTCATTTCTTAAATCAATATCTAATGCAAAAATGGGTGTAAACTTAAGTAGAGGGAATCCTATAAAATATTATAGTAGTGATAGAATAGCCCAATTAATAGGGAATGGTTTACTAACATTTATGGATATAAGAACGCAATACAACAATTTCTTTGGAAATGATGAATTAATTTTTTATTCAAGTTTAAATAATCTTTCAGAAAAAATTGAGAAATATGCAAGAGATGATAATCAGCGAAAAAGTATTGCAAAGAAAGGTCAACTAAAATATATGAAATATTTCAATTCAACTGTTGTAGCTGAATATATTATCAATAAAACATTCTATAAAAAATACAGCAATGATAAATATCTCTGGGAAAAAAAATAATATTATTATTCTAAATGGGTAAAAATATTTTAATATTTAGAACAGATAGAATTGGAGATTTAATTGTTACATGTCCAGCAATCATTACCATCAAAAAATATTTTGAAAATTCAAACATAACATTAATAGCTTCAGATAAAAATTTTGAATATGCAAAAAATCTAGATATTTTTGATTGCGTCTACAAATTTCCTAAGAATAATATTTTTAATAAAATAATATTTATATATAAATTAACAAAAAAAACTTATGATTATATTTTTGTTTTTGATGGAAAAGATAGATCAATCTTAACTTCAGCATTAATTAAATCAGGTTTAAAAGTAGCGCTAAAATCAAAAAATAAATTATATTATAAAAATATTAAAATTAAGTTCTTCGATGACAGTGAGAAAACTAATTTGAATGATGTATTTCAAAAAATGCTTGATTATAGCGAAGTAAATGAAAAAATAAACAATTATCAATTTCTTGTAAACAAAAAAGATAATAATTTTTCATCAAAAATTAATATCAAAAATTATATACACATTCATCTTGATGAAAAATGGTTAAACAAAATGTATATAAAAACTTATACAAACATATATCCTGCATTTGATGATTTTATATCATTTTTGAATAAAATTTCTGAAAAAAATCAGGTTCTAATTACCACGGGGATTCATGATTTTGATCTTCTTAAAAATTTAAGAAATAATTATTTTAATAAAATTGATGATAAAATATTTTATAAAAATAATAAAAATAATTCAATTTTTCTTATATTTAAACCTAGCTTTGATGATCTAGAATCCTTGCTACGTAAGACAAAAACTCTCATCTCATGTCATGGCGCTTTAACACATGCTGCTAACTCATTTAATATTAAAAACGTTGATATTTTAGAAGAAAGTAGGGTGGGGTTCTATAAAAAATTTACATCTTATTTAAAAAACTATAATCCAATTTATAGGAGTGAATTTACTAATTTGTCTAATACATTATTAAAGATTATTGACGAATGAATATATAGTTATGTTTTATATTATAATTAGAAAGTTTATCGGTACTTACTAAATCTGATTCATTACAAAAGTATGATTTATAACCAAAACTATTAATAAAATTAATGATATCATCAACTTTTTCATTAGTATGACGCTCTTCAATCTCTATTAGCATGTTTGGTTTACACTCAGAAATTAAGTTTTTTGATCCCATTAAAACATTTTTTTCATGTCCCTCGACATCTATTTTTATAAATCCTATTTTTTTATCTTTTAATAATTCGTCTAGCGTATCTGTTTTAACTTTTTTAGTTATATATTCTTCATCTTCGAGTATATTTTTTTTATGAATAGTGGCGCAGCCTAATTTATATTTTTGTTCATAATCATTTTTATTAATTGTGTTAAATCTTTTTGGTATTTTTAAATCAACTTCATTTTTTTTATCAGATAGTGCTGTATTATATAAAGTCACATTTTTTACTATTTTCTTAAGATTTTTTTCTAGGTAAGGAAATATTAAAGGATTTGGCTCAAATGAATGAACATGTTTGCTAATTTCAGCTAATTTATATGTATATACACCTCTATAAACTCCAACGTCTATGCTTTCTAAATTTTTGTTAACAATTTTATTTAATATACCTAATTCTATTTCATAATTGTTATCTATGGCTCTTTGCAATCTTCTTTTTAACAAAAATTTTTCTGGAAGAAGAATTTTTTTCGCCAGATATTCAATTTCTTTGCTATATTTTATTCTCATTAAATTTTAATTTTGTTCAGTGCATTATTTTTAAATAAATTTGCTTCCTGAATGTAACGTCTTACCATTTGTGTAGTTTTGTGTCCTGTCATTGACATTATACTACGTTCTTCTGCTCCTAATTCAGCAGTTGATGTTGCAAAACCTGATCTTAAACTATGTCCTGAATATTTTTTTGAATCTAATCCCGCTAAAGCTGTATATCTTTTTATTATTAAAGCTACACTTTTGTCTGAAATGTTAAAAACTTTACCTGTATCAATTCTTGATTTGTCGATCCAATTTTTTAGAGATACAACAGGGCAGTAATGTGGATTTGAAAAGTAGGGGATGCCTTTGGTCATTCCTTCTCCGGACTGATCTGTTTTTGATCTTTTGACAAATATCTTTACACCCTCACTTACAAAATCTATATCTTCATGCAAAATAGCTACTAATTCTGATCTTCTAAATCCGCCAGCAAATCCTAGTAATATTAATGCTCTATTTTTATATCTATTTTTCTCGTTTTTATCTTTATCAATAACATCAACAATTAATTTTAAATCATTGATTAATATAGGCTTTTTTGCTTTTTGATGACTCCCTTTAATTCTTTTTATTCCCATTAAATTCTCAGTGATCATTGGGTGTTTTATATCTATATAGTGCCCTGATATTCTATGGATTACACTTATAGATGCTAACCTTCTTTTTAATGTGCTAAATTTAAATGATTTAGAAAGGTAGGTCAGATAAAGACTTATAATTTTAGGCTCTGATGGCATTGGTTTAAAGCCATTTTTAATACAAAAACTTGCAAAGTCCTTGTAATCTGCTCTATAGGCTCTAAGTGTGTTTTGTGCTTTTGAATTCTTTAAATTCGTTAATGTTTCTAATTCTAAGCTTTTAACATCATTTATTAAATTGCTCATATATTTCCGATAACCATTAATTATCGGAACTTATAACTGAACAATTTAAAGATGTCAAGTTATGAATTATATTAGCTTTAGATATGTTTAGTAATAGAAAGCGAGTTATTATGGACAGAGGTCCAAGCTGGCCTGATTATCAGGCAGCTGAACCATTTGTAATACGATATTATCCTCTATTTCGAACTAGACCTAAGTGGTTTCCGTTCAATATTTTTATTCATAAGCTTCTAAAGAGCGATTTAGGGGACTTACACGACCATTATTGGTCCTATATTACTATAATATTAAAAGGAGGTTATTGGGAAACAAGGGAAAATGGTACTTTTTGGAGAAAACCAGGATATATTGGCTTTAGAAGGTATAGTAGTCAACATAGTATCAAGATTCCTGATGGAAAGTGTGCCTGGACGCTACTAATCGTAGGCCCTAAAAGAAAGGCAAAAATGCACTCAAAATACTTAAATAAACCTTGATTTTAAACGTTTTTTTGATCTTTTAGGCCCTATTTATTGAATTCATCAAGTTCACCCTCCAGTTGTACCATTATTCAATGATTTCTTAAATTTACCCCTTCTATGGTCGTTTAATCGCTATATTCCGATACTGCAACCCTTATAAATCAAGTCTTATTTAAATTCATTTTTTTCCTATTTTATCTTAAATTTATTGCAATTTTTGTTGATTTTATTGCTTGTTTTATCTTTCCTATTACTAAATTCCTTATAATAGCTTAAAAAGTATTGATTTTATTGCGTTATTTGGCAAAAATGATATTAAACTAAAAAAAACTTTAACTTTGCAATCTAAGTTATTGATTTTATTAGATATTATTATATAGTTAAAGTAATACTTTAATATATCTGACTAGGATAAGTCTCTGCTCTCCCTTAAGGAAATATAAACACCAGATAAAACTATAATTATTAACCCTACCCAAGTCCAATAATGAGGAAAATCACCAAAGAAATAATAGCCTAACATAACATTAGTAACAATTTCAAAATATCCTAATGGAGCTAATTTAGATGCATCAGCATACTTTAAAGATAATATTAGAAATAAATGTCCTAAGCATGCAAAAATTCCCATCAAGCCTAATAGCGACCACTGTGTTAAAGTTGGGTTTATCCAAACTACAGGTACAAGAAATGAAGCGATGAAAGCCCCTACTATACCAGTTAACAATAAAGTTAGTAAAGGACTGTCAGAGGTATGAAGCTTACGAGTTATAACAAGATAAATTCCGTAGAAAAAACCAGTACCTAAAGCAGCTAAGCTTGCGAAATTAAATTCAATAATTCCAGGTCTAATTACAATTAAGCTGCCTATAAAACCAATTATTACTGCAGACCATCTTCTAAAACCCACTTTTTCACCTAAAAAAATAGGTGATAAAGCAGTGGTAATTAGGGGTGCAACAAAAGCAAGGGTTAAGGCTTTTGCCATTGATATTATAGAGATAGAGTAAAAAAATAATACATTAGCACAAAATAAAGTTAATCCTCTGAAAAATTGTAACTTGGGTTGAGTGCTCATTGTTAAATTTTTTCTAAAGAAAAAAAACATAAAGGGTAAAGTAAAAAAAACTGTAAAAAAATATCTAGCCCATGTTATTTGAAAAAAAGATAATTCAGAGCTTAAATATTTAGCTATAGTATCCATAAAAGGAAGTATAGCCCATGCCAATAAGTTATAAGAAATAGCTTTCACAATTAGTTAAAGTATTTCAAAGAAACAAATACTACAACTACTAAAGTGAAAAAGGATAAAAATGTAGATAGTGCAACAGTGCTTGCAATACTAGCTGATATTTTTTTTGGTGAATAAATTTCACTAACTAAAAAAGTAAGTACAGCAGATGGCATAGAAGCTTGAATAAGCATTACTCCAGCTTCAACTCCAGAAAGATTGAAAAATTTGATAAAAGCAAATCCTACAACAGGACCTATTATGACTCGAATAAACGAATAAACAAACGTCTCTTTAAAAGCAAAGACTTTAAGTTTAGATAAAGCTACACCAAGAGACATTAAAACTAAAAAAATAGTAGAATAACCAATTAAAAAAGTGGCATTTTCCAAAAATTTTGGTGCAGGAATTTCATAATAAACAAATATTAATGAGATTAGTAAAGCATATACAGGGAAACATTTAAGTAAAGGTTTAATTGAAAATTTTTTGCTAGCTAATAAAATATTAACACTAAAATGGAAAATTAATATCATAGCTGTTATTGCAGTAGCTATGGCTAATCCAATTTTTCCATACGCAAATAGACATAATGGCATTCCCATATTTCCTGTGTTTGGTAAAATTAATGGAGGTAATAATCTATAAATATCTTTGTTTAACAATTTCAAAATTATCATTCCGATAATTGAAAAAATTAAAACATACAAAGTAATGTAATATGAAAATTTTAAAAACAGCTCAATACTTATTTCTGTTGTGGTTAATGAATAGAAAATAATAGCTGGTAAGCCAAAATTTCCCGCAAATTTAGTAATGAATTTAGTATCAAATTTAGGGTCTTTCTTGCCATACCAATAACCTATTCCTATAATCAAAAATACAGGAAATAGAACCTCAAAAAGTTTAACAATAAGATCCATTCTATAATCTTTCTTTTACAGGAAGCGGTTTATTTGGATCTTTATATCCTATAGCTTTTTCAAACTCAGTAAGACGTCTGTATATTGATCTTAGTTCAGTAATTCTTGTCCAATTTTGTATAAATAATGAAAAACTACCTTGAACTTCTCTAAATGCGCTAGATGTTTGTATTAATATACCTAACGTCATAGCTCCTGTAAATAAACCTGGACCCATAATTATGTATGGAACTATTATCATTGTTTGATTGTACATGA
>MDTE01027107.1_pt1 | contig 16737 bp, 18 predicted proteins | sample 811231 | NCBI WGS metagenome assembly MDTE01 (sample SAMN05326651, study PRJNA326480) | marine metagenome | isolation source: seawater | place: Indian Ocean: Red Sea | collected 2010
AAAAATTTTGCTAATATCCAAATAAATTGGGATGATAAAGCAATTAATTTAAAAAAAATTGCTGATGAGATTAACATTGGATTAAACAGTATTGTATTTTTTGATGATGATAAAATTAATTGTGAAAGAATAAAACAAGAGTTTCCCGAAGTCCTAACCATAAATTTGCCAAATGATCCTTCACAATTTTCACCAATTCTCAAAGAATTGAATGATTTTCATGTTTTGAATAGAACTGATGAGGATAAAAAACGAGGAGAAATGTATGCTCAACAAAGAGAACGTAAAAAATTTGAAAAATCTATTTCTAACTTAGATGATTTTCTTAAGGATTTAGATATTCGAGTTAATATTAAAAGATCTAATGACTACTTAATACCTAGAATCTCTCAATTAACACTAAAAACCAACCAATTTAATTTAACAACAAAAAGATACCAAGAAGAAGAAATTAGAAATTTATCAAATGATAAAAAATTTACTGTTGGCTGTGCTCAAGTTTTAGATAAATTTGGAGACAATGGTATTACCGGAGTCTTCATAATTGAAAAAAATACAAAATTTTGGCTAATTGACACATTCCTTCTTAGTTGTAGAATAATGGGGAGAGGCGTTGAAAATGCAATTATATCACAAATTCTAAAAGATGCAAAAGATGAAGGCGTTGATGAGGTTAAAGCTCAATTCATCCCGACACCAAAAAACAAACCTGCTGAAAACTTTCTCTCTGATTATGGCTTTAAGAAAGAAGAAAATTTTTGGATCTATAAATTAAATAGCGAAATAAAAACACCAAATCACTTGAAGGTTGAAACAGAATGAAATTAGATGATGTTAACACAATTGTTGCAAAAGTATTCTCTTTATCTGAATCTGAAATTAATGATGAATCAAGTCCTGAATCAATTGAATCTTGGGATTCATTTAATGGCTTAGTTTTAGTTGATGAATTGGAAAATCATTTTAAAATAAAATTTTCTATATCTGAAATCACCGATGTAAAAAATGTCGCTGACATAAAACGACATCTAAAAAATCATAATGTGTCTTAAATGAATGAAAAACTATCTGAGCTAAACTTTGATCAAATTGATATCGGAGATTCTAAAGAGTTTAAAATTACTATAACTAAATCCATGGTTGATGACTTTGCAAAGATCTCTGGCGACTTTAATCCATTACATATTGATGAAAAATACGCAAAATCAACCACATTTGGAAAAAGGTTAGTACATGGAATGTTATTGGCCTCTTTTCTTTCACAAATGATTGGTATGTATCTGCCTGGAAAACATGCATTATATTCATCACAAACTCTTGAATTTCATAATCCATGTTTTGTAAATGATGAAATTAATGTTGTAAGTAAGATAATTGATAAGAGTCCATCTACCAGAATTATAAAAATTGAATCAAAGATTTCTAATAAAGAAAATAAAATTCTCCTCTATGGTGTTGGAAGAATAGTTGTTAGAGATGATTGAAAATTTTAATATCGGATTAGATATCTCTAGTATTAAAAAATTTAGAGATAAACCATTCAAAGATAATGAAAGTTTCTACAGAAAAATTTTTTCTGAAGAAGAGATTGAATATTGTTTAAAATTTAAAAATTATTCTGAAAAATTTGCCGGAAAATTTGCTTTAAAGGAAGCATTAATCAAATCTATTAATGAAAAAATCCCTTTTTCACAAATTGAAACTTCATACTTTAATTCTAAGATATTGATAAAAATCCTTGAATCTGAAAAAAATTATAGAATTAAAGCTTCATTATCACACGAAAATGAATTTGCAATCGCTGTAGTAATATCTGAAAAAATTACATAATTTTTTCTTTAACTTTCTTACTTAATCTTGCTAAAACTGAATTAAATGTCTGATTCATTGATTCTTGTGAAACATTTACAGGAACAAATATCTCGTCAGGAAAATTTCTGATTAGATCTTTATCTGATACTGTTTTTCTCTTTTCTAATTCAAAAAATCTCTTTTTAATCATTTCTTGATTTTTTCTAATATCCAACTCAGCTTTAATCTTTGCACCTAGAAATCCTTTTGATAAATAAAATCCCCACACAAATAGATCTACTAACATCAATGAAAATTTCATTTTTTCATAGGTATCTTTAGAATAATGTGTAAGTAAACAATACTTTCTATTTCTTTCCAACCAATAAAATTTCTTTGAAGACCACTTTAATGAATAACTCTCAACATGAAAGATTTTGGATTTTGGAACATAGTATGAATTTATTCCAACTTGAGCTGCTCTCCAACCAAAATCCAAATCATCATGATAAAGAAATAAAAATTCATCTAATAATCCAATTCTATCAATAACTTTTCTAGATGTAAAGAGGCACGTTCCTGATGCATATCCAATTTTTTCTATTTCTTCTTTCTTATCACTAACTATGTTTCCTTTATCTCTGGCAAACCCAAAACCAAAAACGTGAAGCATATTTCCTGTACTCTGAATAACATTTTCTTCATTTAATGAAAGAATTTTTGGTTGGTATAATCCTTCTCCATACTTATCATATGCATCAATCAATTCATCCACCCAATATGACTCGACAACTGTATCCGGATTTAATATTACAACAAATTCTCCTTTTGCATCATTAATTCCAACATTATTGCCACCACAGTATCCCAAATTCTTCTGATTCTCTATAAGTTTGATTTCTGGAAATTTTTCTTTACATTTTATGTGACTTTCATCTGATGAAATATTATCTACAATAATTATTTCTAAATTCTTGTATGTTGAATTTTTTAGTGATTTTACACAATTTAGTAATAATTCCCCTGCATTATAATTCAGAACAATTACACTAACTAGTGGCAAGTCATTCATATCTCAAACAACTCCCTTAGGATATTTACTGTTACTAATCAAAACTTTTTTCTTAAAGAGAAATTTTTGAACCTTCTCCAAGAAGAAATACTTTCTCAGAACTCGTCTCATCTTTAATCTCTGAATTACTTGCAATAATACTATTCTTCATCTCTGTCGAAGAACAAATTTTACAATTATCCATAATTATTGAATTTTTGACTAAAGACACAGAAATGGTTGAATTATTTCCTATGCTTACGTTGGGACCTATGGTGGTATTAGTTAGAATTTCACAATCATCTCCGATTATGACTGGGCCGTGTATAATTACATCTTTATCAATTTTACAATTTTTACCTAATATCACATTATTCGTAATTGTAAAATTTTCTACCTCAGAATTATTATTTACAAAATATTTGGATTTAAAATCTGGATGTTTGTCAATTATTTCTCCATTTGCATGTAAAATATCATCGGGCGTTCCAGTATCTTTCCAATAATCTGTAATCTTTTCGTAACTTATGTTATTATTCTGCTTCAATAAATTATCTAATGCGTCGGTGATTTCTAACTCATCTCTCCATGATGGTGCTAAATTATCTATGATCTCAAAAATCTGTGGTGTTAACAAGTAAATCCCAGTTACTGCTAAATTTGATTTAGGGTTTTTTGGTTTTTCAGTAATCTTCACAATTTTACCATCTTCGATATCTGCAATTCCAAATCTTGAAGGATTATCTACTTCACATAATAATACAGTAGCATCATAATCTGATTTTTCAAAATTCTTTACAAATTCAGCAATAGATTTCTGTATGATGTTATCTCCAAGAAAAACAAGAAATTTTTCATTATCTATGAATTCTTTACATAATCTTATTGCATGTGCAATTCCTTTAGGTTGGTCTTGTTCAATATATGTAATATTTACGCCAAATCTTTCTCCATTTTCATAATATTCACGTACTTTGTTTGACCCTACTCCTCCAATAATTATTGCAACATCTGTTATTCCTGTCTCTGCTATTGCTTCCAAACAAAACTGTGACATTGGCTTGTTCGCAATAGGTAAAAGCTGTTTTGGACCTGTATGAGTTAACGGTCTTAAACGGGTTCCATGTCCTCCATGTAAAATAATTCCTTTCATTTCTTATCTCAACTCTTTCCCCATGGATTTTCATTAAAAATTTCATCTGCAGTACCTGCTCCCCATTCTTTGTTTGTTTGATACCACTCAATTGTTTTTTTAATCCCTTCCTCAAAAGAAACTTCTAATTTCCAACCTAATTCTTTTTGAATTTTTGTAGAATCTAAACTGTACCTTGTATCTTCTCCAGGTCTAGATTCAACAAACTTCATCAACTTTTCTGACTTAGCAAGTATCTTTAATATTCTACTAACAACTTGTAAATTATCAATCTCATTTGACGCAGAAATATTGTAAGTTTCTCCCGATCTACCATTTTTTAAAACTAACATTATTGCTTTACAATGATCTTCGACAAAAATCCAATCTCTTACACTCTTCCCATTTCCATATATTGGAATAGATTTATCATTTGTTGCCAATGAAATTGTTTTTGGAATCAATTTCTCAAAAAATTGTCGTGGTCCATAATTATTTGTACATCTAGTTATGATAGCATCGATTCCATATGTTACAACATATGAATTAATTAATAATTCAGCAGCTGCTTTTGTTGCAGCATAAGGACTGGATGGATTAAAACGTGTAAGTTCCGTTGCACTACCTTGTTTAATTGTTCCAAATACCTCGTCTGTAGAAATTTGGATAAACTTTTTCCCTTTTCCTTTAATTGCTTCTAAAATTGTGAAAACTCCTCTAAAATTTGAAATTAAAAATGGATTTGGGTCTGTAATACTTCTGTCAACATGACTTTCTGCTGCAAAATTTAAAATACAATCTACATCGGGAATAATTTCATCAAGTAATTTCTTATTTGTGATATTTCCTTTTACAAATCTATATCGTTGAGATTTTTCAATATCTTTCAAATTATCATGATTTGAACCATCAATTTCAGCATCTAAATTGATAATCTCAAAATCATTATAATTTTTTAATACATGTATGATAAAATTACTTCCAATAAATCCTAATCCTCCAGTTACAAGTAATTTCATACCAACACGGAAATCTTCAATCTAATAAAATATTAGATCTAATAGTAGTTTCAGTTGAAATCAATCTAAACTTTTATTCGTTGATTCATTCATAAAAATCATGGATTCACAGAATTATGGTATAAATCTAGAAACACACCCAACAAAAGACATCAAAGATTCTCATGTTAACGGCTCTCTCACTGTAATCTGGCGTGATTATGATAATATTATTAAAAATAATCCTAAAATGGTTTATGTTAGTTCAGTTAATCCGAATGAAATTAAAGGTCCGCACATACATACAAAAAGAAATAGTTACTTTTCTTGCATTCATGGGAATGTAATCTTTATTATTAAAAATGAAGATGGAACTTATTCTGAAATTGAATCTAATCCTGAAAATGGTATCATGGTGTTTGTTCCTAAAAATATGCCCTCCGCACATATCAACATCTCTAATGGAATTTCTCGAGTTCTTGCATTGGCAGATATTGCATGGAGACCAAACGATAATGAAATGGAAAATCTAACATTCGATGACTATGATTGGGGAAAGTGGATTAAATAATTAATGACTTTGATATCTAGCTGTTAATAGTGTATCTTATAATCCTGATATATTGAAAAATTATATTGAAAACTAAGGCTATTTTTTTAGAAAATATTACCGATTACGAAAAACTTGATGAAAGTATATTCTCAGATAATGAATATCTAATTTTTTCATTTAACATAGATGTCTACAATTTTTTAAAAAATAAAAAACATGATTTTAAAATTGCCGATGAATATCTTACTTCAGATGATCATTCAAAAATTTATGAATATACTACATCGTTTTATGATTGGCATAAAAGAGATCAAATTTTAGAAACTATGGAACTTGAAGGAACAAATCTTTTAGGAATATTTGATACTGCAGAATTACATCACTTACTTATTCGTGAGATTCATTGTTTCATAATCTTAAAAAGAATTTTAGAAAAATTTCATTTTACTGAAATCTATGCAAATAAACATCTGTCAATAATGATGACTTCAATCCTAAAAGATAATTACAAAATTATTCAAATCCCTAATCTACACCATGATTTTGCTATCCCTTTTGAAAAATATTCAATACCCCTATCAATCTTAGGTTATAAAATTCCCATTACTCTTTCACGAAATACATATAAAAAAATTAAAAGTACTTTTGAATCATTTGTCGGAAAAGGAAGTAATCTATGGTTTAATCCGAATAATTCAAAAAAATCAATTCTATTTTTAGAATTCAATTTTGAACAATATCTGGATTTATTTAAAAATATAAAATCTGATAAAAATATTATTCTGGTAAATATGCGTCGTCCAGCATTCACTGATCTCAATTCTCTAAAATTACTAAAAAATCTTAATTGTTCAATAGTTACACCTGATTATTTTCTCTCTAGTTATGAAAAAAAATTGGTTTTAAAAAACACTAAAAAATATCTAGTAAATTTAAACAAAATCTGGACTCAATCAGATTTACTTTCAAAAATATTTAGAATTGAAGATTGTTCTATTTGGAATACAATCAAAGACATACTCCTACAAACATATCAACGTCGTTTGGAGGATTATGTCAAACTAATATTATTTGCCAAAAAAATATCAACTTCAATTAATTTATCATGTATTGTTTCACTAAACGTTATAGGAGAAACTGAAAAATCTATACTTGATCAAAATAAGAAAATACCTTCAATACTTTTAGAACATGGATTCACCAATTATGTTCCTGAATTATCAAAATTTGATATAAGCAATATGTATTCACTCTTTAAAGATAAAATTGCATTGTGGGGAAATATACAAAAAGAATATCTGATTAAACAACATTCAATTCCAGAAGAAAGGATTTTGACTATAGGTAGTTCAAGGCATGATGCATTTTTTAACCAAAACATCCCACATAATACATCTAAAAAGACAGTACTCATAACTCCTGGTCAATTCGACGAACCAAATGCTGTTTATGATACGAATTCTTTTATAAAATATAATACACTTTTTAAAAAATTATTGTCCATCCTAAAACAAATTCCTGATGTTTCTGTAATTATCAAACTGCATCCAAGTCAACAAAAAAATAATCTATATTTAAAAAAAATGATTCAAAAAATTGATTCTAATATTCCTATAAAACAATCAACTCCAATAATAAATGAAATTCAATCATGTGATGTTTTGATAAACATCTTTCCTGAATTATTTCCCTCGACAGTTTTGTTAGAAGGTCTAATTCTTAAAAAACCTATAATGAATATTTCTCTTTATGATCGTCACTATGATTTTGAATTTGAAAAAGATGAATCAGTTTTATCAATAAATGATTCTGGTGATTTAGAAAAAAATATCAAAAAACTTCTTTTTGATAAAGAATTTCAATCAAGATTAATACAAAATGGCACTAAACATGTGAATCGGTATATGTCTAATCCTGGTCATGCATCTAAAGAACTAGCAAGAATTTTAAATTCATACTGACCCATGATATTATGACTGATTGGAAAATACCTCTCTATAAAATTTTTACAGACGATGAGGATTTACGTCACGTTAATGATGTGATAAAAAGAGGAAAAAGCTGGGCAATTGGGCCTGAAATTGAACAATTTGAGGCTGAATTATCCTCGTTTGTTGGAAAAAAATTTTGTGTCACATTTAATTCTGGAACATCTGGTTTACATGCTGCATTACAAGCTTACGGAGTAGGTATTAATGATGAAGTTATTGTACCATCTTTCTCTTTTATCTCCACGGCTAATTCTGTTTTATTTGTAAATGGAACCCCCATATTTTCTGATATTGAAAAAGATAATTTTGGTTTAGACGCTAATCTTTTGGAAGAAAAAATTACAAATAAAACTAAAGCAATTATGCCAATGGATTATTCTGGGCAATCATGCAAAATACATGAAATCAATGATATAGTAAAAAAAAATGATCTACTGCTGATTGAAGATGCTGCAGAAAGTTTAGGTTGTACAATTAATGGAAAAATGGTAGGTACTCATTCAGATTGTGCAATTTTTAGCTTTACAGGAAATAAAGTGATGACCACCGGAGAAGGTGGTGCTGTTGTTACTGATTCTGAAGAAATTTATGAAAAATTAAAGTTAATTCGCTCTCATGGTAGAATTGACGTCCAAAATTATTTTGAAAATCCAAATATTTCTGATTATGTAAATATTGGATATAACTGGCGAATGCCAACAATGTCTGCTGCGTTGGGATTAGCACAATTATCGAAATTACCAAAAATCATACAAATGCGAAAAGATAATGCCAAATATCTATCATCTAGAATCTCAAAACATTCTGAAATTGAAGTTCCTATTCCTAAATCTGGCTCTGATCATATTTACCAAATGTATACAATTAAACTCAAGACAAATGAAATACGAAATAAATTACAAGTATTTCTTACCGAAAATGGAATTTTCTCAAAAATTTATTTCTCACCTATCCATTTAACAAAATTCTACATGCAAAAATTCAATTTAACGCATGGGATGTTACCTATAACTGAAGAAATATCTTCAAAAATTCTCACTCTTCCAATGTTTCCAAATATGACTCTAGACGAAAAAAATCTTATTGTATCTAAAATAGATGAATTTTTTGAATCAATTTCATAATTTCTTTATTATGGAACATCTAATGAACCGGATATCCCTTCGATAAAAACTTCTTTTTGAATTTCTTTTGAACTGTACAGAAATTTATAATTATTATGTTTTGGATCATTGAAATTCTTAATCTTTTTATCTTCAAATGCATCTTTTATTTCCTTAATACTATCAATCAATGTTTTAGATGGAGAGAAACCTACTTGTTTTATTTTATCCGCAGATACATTATAACTTCTATTATCTTCGTTTTCTTCTGTTATCTCAATTTCACAACCAGTCATTTTTTTAATTTCTTTTGCAGCTTGTAAAATGGTCATATTATCTGAAATTACATTGTATGTGCCAGTTAGATTTTTTTCTATACCAAAGATTAAAGCGTTTGCTGCATCTGAGACATGCAAAAATGGTCTCTCTTGTTTCCCTCCAAAAACTGTTATCTTTCCATCATTTAATGCCTGTGCAATGAAGAGATTTATTACAAGATCAAATCTCATACGCGGTGATAATCCAAATAATGTTCCAAATCTGTAAATTGTTGGAGAACGATTTAGCCATCCTGTTGCACGTTCGGATAAATATTTCTGTTTTGCATAAAAATCTAGTGGATCTACACGAGATTTTTCATTAATAATCTTGTTCGGTTGATATCCATACACTGAACATGTACTTGCAAAAATGTATGTTTCAATATCATGTAATTGACATAATTCAGAAATATTTTTTGTTGCCAAGTAATTGATCTCTTCACTAGTTCTTGGTTCTATACTTGATGCAGGCATTCCAACAATTGAAGCAAGATGAATAACTGCGTCAACATCAATCATAGATTTTACTGTGGGTACTAAATTACGAATATCTTCTTTAACCAATTCAAAATTATCATCTTGTAATAATTCATCTATTGATTCACTACCATACCATAATGTATCCATCACTCGAACTTTGTAATCTTTCGCAAGAAGTTTCCTAGAAAGTACTGAACCCAAATATCCTGCGCCACCAGTGATTAAAACTCTCAACGGTCTTTCTCTTTTTAATCCATATATAAATAAAAAATATCATTGATTAGTAAACATTCAATATTAGAAAATGATAGATATCTTCTTTAACAATAAGTAATGATTTTTCTCATGAATCAAATTTCAAAAACATTTGATATTAAAAATAAAAATATTGTTATTACTGGATCATCTGGAACTCTAGGTTCCCAATATTCAAATTTTTTGAGTGATGCAGGTGCAAACCTAATATTAATAGATCTTGAAAAAAAATCCAATGAAAAACTAGCAAAACAAATTAGAAAAAAATATGGAACCAATTGTAAATCCTATACTGCTGACATTTCAAATAAAAACGAAATTAAAAAAATCTCAAAAGAAATAATCTTAGATTATAAAAAAATTGATGGATTGATAAATAATGCTGGTTTTACGTCAAAATTTGCAAAAAAGCAAACAAAATCCTATGATACGTCATTTGAAGAATTTCCCATAGAACTATGGAATCAAACCATCTCTGTCAATCTTACTGGAGTATTTTTATGTTCTCAAGAATTTGGTCGACAAATGGCAAAACAAAAGAATGGTGTTATCGTAAATATTGCATCTCATTATGGTTTAATTGCACCTGATCAAAGAATTTATGGTAAAACAGGACTTAATCTTCCTGCTTCCTACGCTGCAACAAAAGCTGCAATATTAAATTTCACTAGGTATTTGGCATCATACTGGCGAGAAAAAAATATTCGTGTAAACACTTTAACTCCTGGTGGTGTATTTGATAAATACAACCATTCAGCTAATTTTGTAAAAAAATATTCTGAACGAACTATCTTGAATAGAATGGCAAATCCTGATGAGTATAATGCTGCAATATTATTTCTGATCTCTAATGCATCTTCATACATGACAGGTTCAAATTTGATTATTGATGGTGGATGGACTGCTTTATAGGAACATTTTTTTAAAAACTTTTTCCCCTAAACACTCTGCTATTGTAAATTCATAAGGTGTATCAATCATTAATCCATTTTCAGCTTTTATTTCAAATGGTAATACCTTAGATGTATAGATTTTTTTATTTTTTAAAAACTGTTTTACATTTATAGTTTGAAAACTTGTTAATTGATACACTGTAGGTGCTGATTGTCTGGATGTAACACTTCTTTTTGTTTTTTTACTAAATTCTAAAAATTTTCTATTCAATTCCATCATATTGAAATATGGATTTAGATGAGTCTTGTATGCAGCCACTACTGAATCACATTTCGTTTTGCGTAATAATTGAATTGACCCTCTTACATCAGAATTTTTTACAAATGGTGCTGTACAATCTCTATTAACTAATATATCGAATTCATATCCAATTGACTTTAATTCCTGAATGGCGTGTAATATCACATCATCCATAGACGCTGAATCTGAAGAAATTTTTTTAGGTCTAATGAATGGGACTTCTGCACCATATTTTTTTGCTATATTTGCAATTTTCTTGTCATCCGTTGATACTATTACTGTTTGAAAATCTTTTGATCTGATTGATGATCTAATAGCGTGTGCAATTAGTGGTTTTTTTAAAAATAATCTAATATTCTTACCCGGAACACCTTTTGAATTTTTTCGTGCAGCTATAAGACAAACGGGTTTCATTGTATATTTTTCAATAATCTCTTAGAAAACTCTATCTCCTAATTCTTTCTATATCCCTAATTGACTCTACTAACTTACACAAATCATTCTTTTCAAAGCTAACTGAATTATCCACATAATCCCCATTCTTGTTCAATGTTGTATGAATTTCTATCATATTTGCTCCAAGAATTACTGCAGTAATAGGTGCTATAATATTCACACAATGATTTGAATAACCATCATAATCTTTTATCCTTGAAAAATCTATATCCTCTAATTTACATGGATATTTTGGCACAACGTATAACCATTTAATATTTTCATTTTGATAAGATTCAAGTTCTTTTGGATTTGTCTCAGAACTTATGATTACTTCTTTTCCAGAATCTAAAACTTTCTCTAAAAGTTTTGAAGTTCCATTTTTATGCAAAACTTCACTATCCATATTTCGAATTTTATATCGATTTACGAATGGTTCTAAAAAATCTACTGCTTCATGATACATTGGTGTACAATACCACTCAATACCTACATCTTTAGAAATAGAATCAATTTCTTTGATATTTTCTTGAGAAATTGATGTTTTTAATAATCTTGTTTTTAGAGGGTTATCTTTTAGAACTTGCTCATTAAAAGATTGGAATTTTACTGCATCACAACCCGAATTTCTTGCTTCTTCCATCATTTGTCTCACTAAATTAAAATCTCCATTCCAATTTACTCCTATTTCGGCTGTTACGAAAACCATTTCTACTTTCTAATCTTATTTTCTAATTTAAAATGTTCCATCATGTTATACATGAAATATCTATTTTATTATCGAAATAATTTGTAAGAAGGTTTTAACAACATCGATATTTTATATCGTTTATGAAACGAAAAATATGTGTTACAACCGGAACACGTGCCGAATATGGATTATTACGTCCGATTCTTAATGAAATAAAAAAAAGTCCAAATCTTGAGTTAATTCTAATTGTAACAGGAATGCATTTGTCAAAGAAACATGGAAACACTATAGATATTATCAAAAAAGATGGCTTCAAAATTTCATCTAAATTTGAAATGATTCCAAAAAAAGATGATCCATATGATATGGCTACTACACTAGGACATGGAATAATAAACTTCTCAAAAATCTTTAAAAAAATGAAACCAGACATAAATCTAATTCTTGGTGATCGTGATGAAGTTTTTGCTTCAGCCATAGCCGCATCACACATGAATATTCCTAATGCTCATATTCATGGTGGTGATAAAACTAAAGGAAATATTGATGAATACATTAGACATGCAATTACTAAACTATCGAATATTCACTTTGCTGTATCTCAAAAAAGTATGAAGCGAATTATTCAAATGGGCGAAAATCCGTCACATGTATTTTTTACTGGCTCTCCTGGAATTGATGAAATAAAAGATGGAAAAATTTCTTCAAAAAATACATTAGAGAAAAAATATGGAATCAAGTTTACGGGAAATGAAATTCTATTACTACAACATCCGGTTACATCTCAACATAATGAAAGTGAAAAACAAATAATCTCAACACTTACTGCGATATCTAATCTAAATCATTATACTATTGCCATTTACCCAAACTCTGATGCTGGTAACAACAAAATCTTCAAACAACTTCAAAAATTTTCAAATGATTTTTCCTTCATACATCTTTTTCCTTCTATATCTAGAGAAGATTATTTAGGAATGCTAAAAAATTGTGGTGTTTTGGTAGGTAATTCAAGTAGTGGAATGATTGAATGTAGTTATCTTGACACTCATGTTGTTAATATTGGAATTAGACAAGAAGGTAGAGAACATGGAAAAAATGTAATTCATGTCAAAAAATTTGTTTCATCTAAAATAGAATCTGCAATAAAAAAATCATTAAATTCAAAATCAAAACAAATATCAAGAATTTATGGCAATGGGAATTCTTCAAAGAAAATTGTCAAAGTATTAGAAAATATATCATTAAATAAAAAATTACTTCAAAAACAAATTTCTTACTAAATTTTAGAATTATAGATTTTTTTTATTGTATTTTTGAATAAAATAAATAGAAAATAATGTGAAACTGCTCCTAACTCTGCTGTGGATGTTGGTGGCTCATGCAATTTAATATCTAATACCTCTATTACTGGACCTGTATCGTAATTTTCATCCATTTGATGAACCGTAACCCCCCAGTTCATTTCTTTATTATTTATTGCATCAGTTGATTCTTTTGGTCCTTTGTATTTCGGAAGTGGTCCTGGATGATAATTCACAAATCCTTTTGACGGTAATGATAATAATGGTTCTACAATTTTCCTTGGATAACAATATGAAACTCCCAGATCAAAATCTTCAAACTCATGTTTCTCATCTGGTTCATTCTTTGTTGTAAATATCTCATGTTCTAGATTTTGTGAATCTAAAAATTTTTTAATTTTTTCAATATGACGTGTTTTTGTATATACTCTAATCATGCATTACAATTTTTTTTTTAATTAAATAATATTGTTATCTTTGTATTTTGAAACATCTTAGCTATAATATAGTGAAATTGATATACATCTAATAAAATCTCATTATAATGAAATATTGCAAGAAATGTCTCATGCCTGATACTCGACCTGGACTAAAATTTGATTCTAATGGAGTTTGTTATGCTTGTATACATTTTGAACAACAGAAAAATACAGATTGGAAAAAAAGATGGAAAGAATTAGAAACTCTTTGTAACAAATATCGAGGAAAAAACGGAGATGATTATGATTGTGCAATTGCAGTCTCTGGAGGAAAAGATTCTCACTTCCAAACATACATTATCAAAGAAAAACTCAAAATGAATCCCGTTTTAATAACCACCGGAAATCTTGATTGGACTGACACAGGAAGAAAAAACCTCGAAAATTTATCTGATGAATTTGGTTGTGACATGATTATGTCTATTCCAAACAGAAAGGTAGCACGTAAAATGCTACGAAAATCTTTTGAAGATATTGGTTCACCTGGTTGGTATCTCGATGCAAGTATCTATGCGTTCCCTGTAAAAATTGCTCAAAAATTGGGAGTTAAATTATTGATCTATGGAGAAGATATCAATTACATGTATGGTGGAGAACATGATGTTGAAACACCTAATGCAAAATTACAATCAAAAAATGATGTTGTAAAACCAATATGGGAAAAATGGTTTGAAGATGGAACCCTAACTAAACAAGAACTTAATTCAGTTAAACAACCAGAACCTGAAGAAATTGAAAATTCTGAATTGGAAATGATCTACCTAAGCTATTTTGTACCATGGAATTCTCATTATAATTATGAAGTAGCACAGCGTTGGGGATTCAAACATTTAGGTCATGAATATCAAAGAGAAGGTTCAGTTGACAACTATGATCAAATAGATTCTATTGGATATTTGTTTAATCCATTTCTAAAATACCCAAAATTTGGTCATTCAATTGCTACTGATATTGCATCTAGATGGATTCGATATGGATTAAAAACCCGAGAAGAAATGATTCCATTTGTAGAAGAGTCTGATGGTAAACTTGATCAAGGAACACTTGAAAAATTTTGTGAATTCACAAAAATTTCTACTAGTGAATTTTATAAAATTCTAGACAAATGGTATAATCCTGAACTTTTTGAACAAGACGAACATGGTGTTTGGCATAAAAAATTCAAGATTGGACAATAGTATCTTATTTAAAAAACATCTATAATTCTTCAACTTCGGGTTTAACAGTTTCAAACCCTTTCCCTGTCCATCCTGTTTCTTCAGAATAACCTTCGAAGTAAATTTGTATGGCTTTTCTTTTTACATCTTTTGTAATATATCGTGCACCATGTGCCGAATATGGTCCATCTTGTAAAATTACCATTGTATTATCCAAATTATATGGTTCAAACATAATCTTTGATTCATCCATTTCTGATGCTACATAAGTACCTCCTGGATCTCCTTTCTCCCATCCTTTTGAAAAATTAAAGAAAACTATCAATGTAGATGGACCATCATTATGAATATGTGGCAACTGAAATCCCCCTTTGTGATAAAGTACAAATCGGAAAGTTTTCATTCTATCTATTGGTACATCTGAAAATTTTTTTAATGCATTCAGGAATTCATCTGAATGTAAAAAACGATAGAACTTATTCCATTCCTGACTTAATTTTGGGTCTGGTTCTTTTCCTGCATAGTAACCTGAATCATATTTGCCCCAACCTCGATAAAATTGATGTTTTGAAAATTCTGTACTAGTAGACCAACTTTCATCATTTTTATCATATTCTGGATAATTCTCAAATAACTTCTCATAGAAATCTCGTTTAAAAATCTCTTCCACGAATGCATATCTGAATGGTTTATTATTTTTGAATGTCTCTGCTTGTTCAAAAAAATTTTCCCAGTTACAAATATCATCAAAATTTTCCATTCTTAATTATTCTCCAATATTTCATTATTCATTCTATAAAGAACTGATGTTAGAATTACTTTATAATATTTTTTTATTAATGGTTGTAAAATTTTAGCCTTCAATTGTAATTTTAAATCAATATTGAATGAAATATTTGTACCTGAATCTTTTTTCAAAAATTTAACATTTATTGTTGTGCCTTTTGCTGGCCCTGAAATTATTTCAGTAATTAGTTCATCATCCTCTTTCTTCTTATGAATTGTTTCTTGAATAATCTCTTTTTTTATTATAGTTGAAAATACAATTATCTCTTCAGTTCTTGTTTCATTATCTTTTTGCTCTAATATTCTTACTGATTTTAATTGATCTGGTAAATATTTAGGAAGATTTTCAAAATCTTCTGATAATTCCATTAATTTTTCCATAGGTGATGGTAAATTGATAGAAAAATCAAGCACAACCGCAATGTCTGTCAAACAGTTTTAAACGTTCCCTAAATTATCTAATTAAAATGAAAAAAATAATTCAAAATTATAACACATATTCAGAAAAATCAACAGTAAATTCTAAAAGGGAATAAAAAACGGTGTAGTATGTTTAAAGGAAAAAAAATCCTCATTACTGGCGGAACTGGTTCATTAGGAACCGCTTTGACAAAAAGACTTCTTTCATTAGATGTTGAACAAATACGCATTTTTAGCAGAAATGAATTTAAACAGATCTCGATGGAATCGGAATTAAATGATGACAGACTACGATTCCTTATAGGTGATATACGAGATGAAAAACGACTTATCCGTGCTACAGAAGAAGTTGATATTGTTTTTCATGCAGCAGCTTTGAAACATGTTCCTAAAGTTGAATATAATCCATTTGAGGCTGTAAAAACCAATGTTCAAGGCTCGCAAAATGTTATTGAGGCATGTTTAGCTAATGATGTTGAAAGAGCTGTTTGTATTGGTACTGATAAAGCAGTTTCTCCACTAAATACATATGGTGCAACTAAACTTCTTATGGAAAAATTATTTGTTAATGCACAACAATATTCAAATCCAAAAATA
>MDTE01042519.1_pt1 | contig 16737 bp, 15 predicted proteins | sample 811231 | NCBI WGS metagenome assembly MDTE01 (sample SAMN05326651, study PRJNA326480) | marine metagenome | isolation source: seawater | place: Indian Ocean: Red Sea | collected 2010
CCGCAATGGGAGGATTTATCACAGGTTTAATTGGATGGAGAGCAGTTTTTTTGACATCAGGTTCGATAACCATACTTTCCTCATTGTTATCCATATTAATACTGAAAAAAGACTCCCACCTTGTGGATATTTCGCAGAAATTTGACTGGTTGGGATCCTTTTTATGTGTAGCTATGCTTGTAGGGCTTTTAGGCGGATTCACAATGTCTTCAAGAGTGGGGTGGATATCTCCCATAACGCTAATTTGTTTTCTTTCATTCATAATTTTCGGAATTGGTTTTTGCCGAAGATCATTAAACACAAAGGCACCTGTATTAGATTTATCACTCTTTATGAAACCTTTATTTACCACATCAGTGATTTCTAATCTTTTCTGTTTTTTCGGTATGGCATCAGTCTGGTTTCTGTTACCGTTTTACCTTGAATATGTGCACGGATATTCTCCGACACAAGTTGGGATGGTATTTATACCAGCAGCTATATTTATGGCTATATCAAGTCCCTTATCAGGCCGATTGTCCGACAAATTCGGTTGGCGTAAATTTACCGTTGGGGGTATGTTAATGGCATCGGCAGGATTGGGAATACTGTCAACGCTCAACGAAAATTCCAGTGCCTATGTAGCCTGCCTATCAATAATACCGATCAGTTCCGGCATGGGCATATTCTATGGACCTAATAATAGTGCAACATTAAGTGTGGTAGGCGATTCTAACTATGGATCAGCAATAGGGTTAATAAACCTTATAAGGAACTCAGGCAATATCATATCCATTTCTCTATCCGCTCTAATAGTAAGCTACGTAATGGGATCTATGGGATACGCACCAGATCTGTCAAATGTAATACCAAGCTCACGAACTGGATCTGTTGACGCATTCGTCACTGGGATGAAAGTGACTTTTGCCGTAGTAACCATGTTTACCATCTGCGCGGCTGTACTTTCATCTTACAAAGGCCGCATCAATCCATCAGACAACAAAACCCATTCTTTTTCATAGCAATATTTCACCCGCCCTATTCAAGCTTACCAAGAGTCTAAAACCTCAAAGACATCACCGGTCCTGTACAGAACCGTCAAAGCCTATCGGGGTATCAAGTATCTTTGGATTTTCAGGCATGGATAGAGCATCTTCGTTTAGTTGTATACCAAGACCAGGACTTTCCGGTACCGTTAGGTACCCATCCTTCAATTCCAAAGGGTTAACTAATAACTTATTTTTGGGAGGTTCAGATTCACCGGTGTACTCCTGTAGAGCAAAATTAGGAATACAAGCATCCAACTGTACACATGCAGCAGTGCTCACAGGTGACAAAGGATTATGAGGGATAACTTTCACATGGTTGGCCTCTGCCATAGCGGACGCTTTTTTACACCCAGTCAATCCACCGCATAAACAAAGATCAGGCCTAATGTAAGACGCAGCGTTGGATTCTAGTAATTGTTGATACTCAAAAATCGTCGTAAAACGTTCGCCTGTCGCTATTGGTATATTGCATTTTGAAGCAACTTCTCCCATAACAGCAGGACTGTCAGGAAGCATGGGGTCTTCATAAAAAAATGGGGTAAATTGCTCTAAACGCCGGCCAAGAGAGATACTTTCAGCTGGGGACATTTGTCTGTGTATCTCAACACATATATCGACATCAGGCCCCACTGTGTCCCTGACAGCAGAAACCCGGGTAACAGCTTCATCTGCCCATTCGCTATAAGATCTATGAAGATAATAATCTGACGAGAAGGGGGTGAATCGTACTGCCGTAAAACCTTGTTGAACAGCTTTCTTTGCGTCATCTGCCAGATCCTGAACACTTCCACCATCACCGGACCCAACATGCATATAGCAACGAACACGATCTCTAGTTTTTCCTCCCATTAGATCATATATCGGCACATCTAATCTTTTTCCTTTGATATCCCACAGAGCAATGTCTATAGCTGATAGGGCACCCTGTACAACAGAACCCATGAAGTGGGACGATCTATTCAACCATTGATAGTGATGTTCAATTTTATGTGGATCCTGGCCTAAAAGATATGGCTCCATTGTCTCTATCATGGTTTTCGTAGGTCGCTGCCAACCATGAACTCCACCTTCGCCAATTCCGACAGTCCCGTCTTCACAATGAATCTTAAGTAATAACCATCTATCCCATAAAAATGTTTCCACCTTTTCGATCTTTGTAGGTTTAGACATCAAAGCCTCCCGTAAAAAATTCAACAATTTGCCGATAAAAGAAATACTATCATCAGATCACTTAATTGCCTCTGTTATGTACTCTTTGTAACATACAGTAAAATCAATCCCTAGTGAGGATATATATGAAGAAAAAAATGTCTGGGAAACAGGCTGTTATGGAAATGCTTAAAGCCGAAGGGGTCACTCATATTTTTGGCAATCCAGGTACAAGTGAAGGCCCTTTGATAGACATGTTGGGAGATTACCCGGAGCTATCTTATTTTATGACCCTTCAGGAAAGTGTCGCTGTAGGCATGGGGGAAGCCTATGCAAGATCGACTAATACAGCATCTTTTGTAAGTTTGCATGTTGATAGCGGGTTGGCCAATGGCATAGCTCTTATGTTGGACGCCCTTAACAGTGGCACGCCCATGGTAATCACCTCAGCAAACTATGATAGTCGCAAAATTAATGAAACCAAAACAGATCTGGCAGAATTGGTCAGACCAGTAACTAAGTGGGCAGTAGAATTAGACCTGCCTGATCAAATCCCAAGCGTAATGCGTAGAGCTTTTAATGAGGCTAATAGCCATCCAAAAGGTCCAGTTTATGTAGGCTTCACTGCAAACGCTCTAGAAGGCATTGCAGATATGAACATCATTCCTTCAGCTAAAATTCATGATGAGACAAGACCTGACAATACAGCGATTGCAAAAGCCGCTCAGCTGATCAAGGATTCTAAAAACCCAGTCCTGATGCTGGGAGATAGGGTATCTGACGACGATGCCATAAATGAGGCGATAGAACTTGCTGAACTTTTAGGCACTCCAGTTTATCAATTTCGTGGCGCTGAGGTGTCATTTCCTACCAAACACTCTCAATATATGGGGATTTATTCATTAAGGTCTAAGAGATCGCGACAAGCCCTTGATAATTTTGACTTAGTTATCGCTGTAGGGATGGACGTTTTTGAAGAACTTTTCTACTGGGGAGACGTAATATTAAATAGCGCCCAAAAATTAATTCATGTAGATCCAATACCAGGAAGAATAGGTCGAACTGAGCCAACAGATGTTGGTGTTATAAGTAACTGTAAAACCGCCCTAAAAGACATCACATATATTGTAAAAAAACATATTACTGAAAACGCCATGGGAGTAGAGATCGATGAAATAAACCTTAGAAGGCATCAGTCCAAACTCGATGTTCAATATCATCACCAAACTTTTGAAAATTTGGTAAAAGACAATTGGGACATGAACCCAATGTCTCCAGCTAGGATGATGTATGAACTATCCAATGCCATACCTGAAAACGCAATGATAATGGATGATTCTGTTAGTAACAGGGACGCTGTTAGACATTATTTTCCGGCAGAAAAAAGGGGCGATATAGTTGGAATCCGGGGGCAATCTATTGGAGGAGGCATTGGAGCCACGATGGGGCTCCAATGTGCCAATCCCAAAAATCCCGTGTTCGGAATTATTGGAGACGGTAGTGCCATGATGACAATACAAGGTCTGTGGACCGCTGCAAACGACAAGATCCCGTGTGTGTTCGTTATATGCAATAACGGAATGTACCGAGTATTAAGGGTGAACTACAACATTTACCAAAGCGAGATATTAAAAGAGACCGAACCAGCTGGAGAAAATTTACTTCACTCGGAATTCTCAACCCCATTCAATATAGCCACGATTGCACAAGGAATGGGATTGCATGGGGAACGAATCACTGACCCACGGCAAATCGCCCCAGCCGTAACCAGAGTCCTTAAAACTGGTGGCCCAGGAGTATTGGATATTGTTATTGACGGATCACTATGATCCGTCAATAAAGTAAGTCTACCCCCTTCCAATATATGGCATGGACGTAGCCATGATAGTGATGAATTGGACGTTGGCATCCAGAGGTAGGTTGCTTATGTACAAAACTGTTTCCCCAACGTGATCCACGTTGAATGTGGGCTCCACAACAACTTCTCCATTCGCCTGCGGAACACCACCACTCATCCTTTCAGTCATAGGAGTTGCCGCATTACCAACATCTATTTGGCTACAGGCAATATTATGTTTCCTCCCATCCAAGGATATCTGTTTGGTAAGACCAGTAACAGCATGCTTAGTAGAAGTATATGCCACTGATTCTGGTCGTGGGACATAAGCGGAAATAGATCCGTTATTTATTATTCTTCCACCAGAAGGGGATTGAGATTTCATCCTGCGTATTGCTTGTTGAGCACACAAGAAACTTCCTGTGAGATTAGTATTAACTACCCTCTGCCAGTCTTCTAAAGGAAGATCTTCCATAGACACTCTAGGTGCACCTATTCCAGCGTTATTGAACAGAACATCCAATCTGCCAAAAACCTGATCAACCTGAGAGAAAAGAGATTTTATTGAGGATTCCTCAGCCACATCTGTTGTAACAGCAATTGCTCTTGAAGGATCCACTCCTGACAATTCTATTGTTTCTTTTAATGGGTCCTCTCTCCTGCCTGCCAACCCCACAGAATATCCATCCCTCAACAAATGTAGGGCAGCGCTCCTACCAATTCCGGAACCCGCTCCTGTTACAATTGCGACTCTTCCGTTCGATTCCATATATTTGAACTCCTGGGTTTACTTTAATTTTTTTGCAACTTAAACAATTACTCCGCCAATATCCTTGAACCGGTTTTGTGGTCTGCCAACCATTTTTCATCAATTTCAACACCTATTCCAGGACCGGTAGGAGCAAACACATTGCCATCCTTGTCTATAGCATCCAAATCATCACTGTAATCAATGTAAATAGGGGCTTTATTCCCGGGCACTTTAGGATGAACTAAACCGAGTTCATAAAAGTTGGTATTTCTTATGGCAGACATAATATGTCGGTGAACAGGGCCTGGACCATGCAATTCCATATCAAGACCAAAACCTTCTGAAGCATGCGCTATCTTCATAGCTCCAGTAATCCCTCCGTCTTCATGTGCACCACATCTGACATAATCAGTTGCCTCAGCAACAATAAAATCGACATGTTGCTCAAGAAGTCTTATATGCTCAGTCTGAAGTATCGGGGTTTTCATCATTTGCCTCAATTTGCGATGCGCAAACTGTGACACACCATTATCTTGAAAAGGATCTTCAAACCAGAAAAAGTTCGCTTCATCACATGCTAGCCCCAACTTAAGAGTATCTCCAAAATTTTTGATTTCACATGCGGGGTCGATCAGCAGATCAAGCTTGCCGGCAAATTTATCCCCAAGATTCAGAACATTATCAATTTCTCTTTGCAAATAATCCCTCGCCAATCCCCAACCGTGAACTTTGAACGCTTTATAGCCCATTTCAAGACACTGTGCGGCAAAATCCTCAAAATCTTGAGGAGTAGTAAGTCCACCATTTTCATCTCCGTGTAATGTAGATGCATATGCCTTAAGAGGCTTTCGCTCACCTCCCAAAAGCCTATAAAGAGGCTCATCATAAAATTTTCCCGCAATATCCCACAGACATATGTCCACAACTCCCATTCCGAGTTGAGCCCAGTGCCTGGATCCTCTTTTAAGATCATTGTAAATAGATTCCCTTGCTAGCGCGTTACGACCAATCAAATATGAAGCCGTCGCTTCTATTTCAGCAAGGGATGGCCCTGTCACTCCAGGGTATTCACCCACAATTCCTTGATCAGTATGGATTCGGAGTAAATGAGTCGTTTGTGTGAGCGAACCGCCTGGTTCATACACCATATTGAACGTATTGTAATCTTTCCCTACCTGGTCAAGGGTATATTCGTATTGAATAGCTTCTACTTTTGTTATAACCGGGGCATCTTTCATATGATCACTTCCTTACTGAACCATTATTTCCCGTAATGCTACCAATATTTGGCAATTAAAACACCCATCGGTGACTTGATATAACGTGACCAAGCAGGATTTACTCTTATCCTTGATCATAAACAAAGATAGTGTAAACTCACTCCATTCTTCCTCTAAACCTGATATAGATGAAGTTAACTCCATATTTCATAAAAAAGGAATAAATGTATGCCAGATATACTGATTAGGGACTGCAATATATATGATGGATCAGGCTCAATTCCGTTTACGGGTGACATATCCATAACCGGAACTAAGATAGATACAATCGGAGACCTATCAAATATATCTTCTGCTCATACAATCGACGCAAGGGGACTATCAGTTTCTCCAGGGTTCATCGATACCCACGCCCATTCTGACGGAGTTTTATTGAACGATCCTTACCATAAAAACGGAATACACCAAGGGATAACAACTGAAATATTGGGACAAGATGGCCTGTCCTATGCCCCGCTATCAAAAAATAACTATATAACCAACCGTGATTATCTTTCGGGAATTTTGGGTTCTACTCCAGATCAACTTGATATGTCTTCAGTTGAGCAATTCAAATCAAATTACGATGAAAAAATTTCAATTAACACTGCATATTGTATCGCTCATGGAGCCATTCGCCTTGAAATACTTGGGTTTGAAGATAAACCCCTAATTGGGAAAGATTTGGAACGAGCCAAAAACATGATTAGGGAAGGAATGAATCAGGGAGCCGTCGGGCTTGCTACGGGAATGTCTTATTTTCCCAATGCTTGGAGCAATACAGCCGAGCTAATCGAGTTATGTAAAGTGGTCGCTGAGGAAGGCGGAGTGTATGTAACCCACCTTAGAGACAAGAATACTGAAAGAGGTTTCGGAGGGGGTGGAGTGCGTGAAGCTCTCGAAATAGGAAGGAGATCCGGAGTACCGGTACATTTTTCACATTTTCGCACCGATGCAAGTAACGCTGGCAAAGTTTCTGAAAGAACCTACCTCATAGACAAGGCCATTGAAGAAGGGCTAGACATAAGCCTTGAACTTTATCCTTACCCTACTGGTAGTTCTTTTCCATTGAGCTTCTTTCCTAGCTGGGCACATGAAGGAGGACCCGGTGCGGTTATGGAAAGACTTAGCAATCGGGATACCTTCGAAAAATTAGCTTACTATTTGGATAATGAATACGAAGGATCGATAGATGAAGCTGTTTTTTCATATGTCCCTAGAAACGTAGCCTTTGAAGGTGCATCTCTTAAGCAAATTGCACTTGACCGAAGGGACACCCTCGGAACTACTCTTTGTAATCTACTAAAGGAAAACGAACTTCAAATAGGTTACTGGGGGTCCCCACCGATGAGCATATCTACATGGGATCAAATTAACAAAGATTGTATGGAGTTGTTGTCTCGACCAGATTATATGGTCGGTAGTGACTCAATTCCACTAGGAAAGTACCCTCATCCAAGAGCGTATGGTACCTTTCCAAGGATAATAGGTCGATTCCAACGCAAATACCAAACGATGCCACTAGAGCAGACCATACAGCGAATCACGGAAAATCCAGCCAAGCGATTCAAGTTAAAAGGAAGAGGATTGATCAAAGAAGGATATTTCGCAGACCTCGTTCTATTTGATCCTCTTACAGTTACAGACAACGCGACATATGACGATCCACGGCAACTACCAACCGGTATAGAGTATGTATTAGTAAACGGTACTGTGGCAATAAAAAATGGCACGTACCAGAATTCGACGACGGGGCGAGCAATACCATGAATGAAAAGGAGGCTCGACCCAATGTCTTATTTGCTTTTGCAGATAACTGAGGACTTTATGCAATCGCATACCAGCCTTATGAAAGTGAAAATCCTATCAATCACCTTATAACCATACGCTGCAAACGTACACTTCATTAGATTGAGGGTATAAGCACTTACAAAGATTAGTAAAGTCGATGAAAGCATTTGAGGTAAATCAATGCTCCAAAACGAAATAATAGAAACTAAAATTAAAAAGCGCCTCGAGGAACTTTCCGTTATTTATGAGTGGGTGCCTGTCGATCCCAGTTTTGCTGACACTGCGGAATTTTGTGAGAAATACGGGTATCAAATGGAAGAATCGGGAAACACCATTATAGTGGCATCCAAGAGGGGCACACCCAAATATGCTGCTTGTCTTGTGCTTGGGATTCATAGACTTGACGTGAACAAAAAAGTTAGAAAGCTGATGGAAGTATCTAAGCTTTCATTTGCCAATGCGGATACAACCATTAATTTGACCGGTATGATGATAGGTGGTGTAACTCCATTTGGTCTACCTGAAGATCTACCAATGTATGTAGATTCGCGAGTGATGGACACATCAAAGTTGATACTCGGCGGGGGAAGTAGATCAGGAAAAATCGTCATAAACCCAAAAGAGCTATTAAAAAACCCTGCTACCCAAGTTATTGAGGGCCTATCAATCAGCTAAGAATCATGCCTCGCCCAGTCCAAAACAAACTGCTTCTGAATGTCAGTTTCAGGGGATTCTCTGAAAGCGCTAGCTACCCCACTCCTCAGACACACTAATTTCTTCAACGCATCATCACCCGTCATACCCTGCCGAACCAAATAACACCCTACAACAGTGCCTGTTCTTCCAAGGCCTCGAAAACAATGGATATAAGGAATCCTCCCTTCATTAATTTCATTATCAATTAAATCAAGAATTTCTTTCATCAAGTCAATTTTCGGGATGTTCCGGTCGACTATAGAAAACCTACAATAATTAGTCCTAATTGACCTTCTCCTTCGCTCAGCATGTAATGCGGATCCATAATTAGGTCTTTCGCCCAATACCGTAAGATCAATAAAGGTAGTTATACCTGAACCCAATAGATTGTTTATTTTTTTTGAGGGGGTGTTCCAAAATCTAAATCTCGTTTTCAAAAGAGCATTCACAGAATGCACAATAGTCGCGATTAGAGTCGCAGGGTTTAAAGAAAATTGATTACCAGGATATTCTCCTGCGGCAATTTTTCCTTCCACAACCCAATAAGAAAAAGGGCTAATAGAGGTATCGGTATTGTCAGACATACCATTACGATATCATCATGGATTAAACTCAACCAATAAAAAGGCGGAGAAAATTGTCTGAAAAAAAAACAAATTTAGCCTGGATTGATTTGGAAATGACTGGTCTTGAAGATGATCACGTTATAATTGAAATAGCATCTCTTGTCACAAATTCAAACTTGGTAGAGCTCGCGGAAGGTCCCGTGATCGCCATACACAGGGCACCCGAAGAAATAGCTAATATTAACCCATGGTCCAAGGAACAACACACTAAGTCCGGGCTGCTGGAACGGGTATCTCAGTCAAACATATCACTAGAAAAAGCAGAACAACTAACCTTAGACTTTTTTGAACTATGGCTCGATAAAGGAACGTCTCCATTGTGCGGTAATTCAATAAGCACCGACAGGAAATTCATAAGAAATGAGATGCCTTTGCTTGACGAATTTCTCCATTACCGACTTATTGATGTATCTACCATCAAGGAGCTAACTACCCGCTGGTACCCAGAAAAGACGATACCTATTAAAAAGGGTGAGCATCTTGCCCTAGCTGATATCAGGGAAAGCGTTGAAGAATTAAGATGGTACAGAGAGAATGTGTTTTTACCATCATCTGAATAATAGTAAAATCCAATCCTAGATAATTAATATGGCAAAGTATCTATGAACGATAAAGAAAACAAAACAACAGATTTCATACGAGACATCATAAAAGGCGATATTACGTCTGGAAAACACAGTAAAATTGTCACACGATTTCCTCCAGAGCCTAACGGTTATCTGCATATTGGGCATGCAACTTCTCTCTGCTTAAACTTTGGGATATCTGAAGAAAACGAACATGCTCAATGCAATCTAAGATTCGACGACACAAATCCTTCCAAGGAAACAAGTGAATACGTCAAGTCCATTAAGAATGATATAGATTGGCTTGGATTTAAATATGGCGAAAGAGAATTTTACGCCTCCGATTACTTCGACACCCTTTATGATTTTGCCATTAAATTGATCAAAAGTGGCAAAGCTTACGTTGATAGCCAAACTCAAGAAGAGATGAGGTTAAATAGAGGGACGCTAACAGAATCCGGCACAGCAAGTCCTTTTAGGACCCGATCTGTGGAAGAAAATTTGGAACTATTCGAGAATATGCGTTTGGGTGAATATGCAGTAGGAACTCATACGCTACGAGCGAAAATCGACATGACTGCCCCTAACCTCAATATGAGGGACCCGGTGATGTACCGAATTATGGATTCTCAACACCATCAAACAAAAGATAGATGGAAAATATATCCCATGTATGATTTCGCCCATGCTATCTCTGATTCCATAGAAGAGATCACACATTCACTGTGCACTCTAGAATACGAGGCGCACAGACCTTTATACGAATGGTTTTTGAACGAGTTAGGCGTTTTTCGATCTCGGCAAATTGAATTCGGAAAAGTGTCATTGAGTCATACCATACTTAGTAAAAGGAATCTGCTCCAACTAGTGGAAGGAGAATATGTAACTGGATGGGATGATCCAAGAATGCCAACAATATCTGGTATGAGAAGGCTGGGGTATACCCCAAACGCGATAAGAGATTTCTGTGTTCGAATTGGCATAACAAAGCGGGAAAACACCGCGGACATCGCATTACTTGAACACTGTGTAAGAGAAGACTTAAACAAATCAGCCAAAAGAGTCATGGCGGTTTTGGACCCTCTGAAAGTGATAATAGTAAATTATCCCGAGGATGAGACAGAACTACTGGAAGCAATCAACAACCCCGGGGACGCTTCTTTCGGTACTCGACAGATTCCTTTTTCCAGAGAACTATTCATCGAAAAGACCGATTTTATGGAAAATCCACCTAGAAAATTTTTTCGGTTAGGGCCAGGAAGGGAAATAAGATTACGGTACGGGTATTTCATCAAGTGTGAAAAAGTTATAAAGGATGAAGTCACAGGAGAAATTATTGAGGTTCACTGCTCTTATGATCCTGAAACGAAAGGAGGGGCTGCACCAGACGGAAGAAAGGTTAAATCAACGATACATTGGGTAAGTGCACAACACTCAATTGAAGCAGAAATAAGACTTTATGATCGCCTATGTTTGGATGTTCAACCAGATACATCCAACATCAAAGATCTAAAAAATGTGTTGAACCCCCACTCGATAACGGTTATAACCTCCGCACGGCTCGAACCATCCCTGGCAAAATCAGAGATAGGCCAAAGATATCAATTCGAAAGAACAGGATATTTTTGCTTAGATGAAAAAGATTCTTCAGCGAGCAACCTTGTATTCAACCGAACTGTGACTCTTAGGGATACTTGGGCCAAACTTCAAAAAGATACCAAAATTTAGACTTTTGCTGACTAGTAATCTGTGTGATTTGGTCTCTTGGCAAAAATGAAACCTAGACTTCCAAAAAACCCGACGGCCGCCAAAAGATAAAAAGCCCCATCATAAGTACCATATATGTCATACATTTTCCCAGCTACCAAAGGCCCCATCATCATCAATAACATCATGGGCATCATAGACCACCCAAGAACCTTTCCAAAAGCTTTACGCCCAAAATATTCACCTCTTATCGCAGTACCTAATGGCATACGGGCCCCAAAGCCTAGCCCGTAAATCACAATAAATATTGGTGCATAGTACACAGAGTTTATAAAAGTTGCAGTAACAACCCCTATAGCTTGAACGCAACCAAAAAAACAAAGGGCTAAATTCTTCGGTACTTTGTCTCCAATCCAACCCCCGAAAATTTGACATAAACCTGAGAACCCCAAAGTAAAACCCCATATCCAAGCACCAGTCTGAACGGAGATACCTTGATCTTTAAGAGCCAAGATAAGATGAACAGTCATGGTACCAATAAGCATCGTAGACATCCCATGGCAGATTGATATTATCCAAAACGCTGGTATCTTCAGAATATCTTTCATCTTATATGAAGGATCATATGTTTGAGTTTCCACGATAGTATTTCCAGTTTGGTTAGTGTTTAAATATCCTATTCCGTCAGGTACTTCACCGTAATCTTCCGGTATGTTTCTTATAAGGGTACTAACAGGATAGGCACATACTATGAAAAATAATCCCAAGGTGAGTGAAGTTGACTGCCAACCATAATGGTTAGGATTGACGACCCATGCTAAAGCCGGAACTAACAAAAAGCTACCTACAGAAAACCCTAGCCCACCAAACCCCATAGCTATGCTTCGACGTTTATCAAACCAGTTGTTTATCGCCGTCATCATTGGAAGCCATCCGCCGGCAGAAGCACCAATCATTAGCACAGCAAAAGCCAAGTAAAACATCCAAATAGTACTTACAAGGCTAAGAAGGACGAACCCAACACCTATTATGGATATACCAATGAAGACAACTTTTCTGGAGCCTATCCGATCGACTAACATTCCTATGATCGGACCCATTACACTTGCTTCTAATTGCCCGACAGAAAATGCTATTGATAATTGTGTTCGGCTCCACCCAAACTCTTGTTCAAGGGAATCAACCCAAACTCCAACACCTCCAAAAACCGGAGAACTTGTAAAGGCGTTTATCAAAAGGGCTATACCAACAAGCCACCACCCATAAAAAATTTTTCTTTTCATTGAAGACGATAAAAGGGAAATCTAGCTTGCAATATCGTCCAATGTTTATCCTCCGGAACCAAAATGGATTTTAGCCACCATTCGACAAATATCATGCCCTTGAAGGTGCGGTTTCAGGCTCCCTTACATATGGTACTAACCTGGGGGGATCAAATTGTGGTTCACCTTTAATAGATTCAACCAATTCAAAGGCATTAATTACCACTTCTTTTTCTCCCTCCAATGCCAACATAACAGCCCCTTCAGATCCAGCGACTCCGCCGGACCCAACGTGGACAGCTGTCACACCAGTAAGAATCTCCAGGGCCTGAATCTCAGTGATCACCAGTGCATTAACAACTGGCATGAATCCGGCAGCTTGACCCATCGTATAATCCCAGAGATGATTCCCACAATGCTTCGCAGCCTCCACAACTGAAGGGATTAACCTTTCTAAACTAACAGGAGCTATCCAATGTGCGCCTCGAGCAGTCAAGGTTGGCCATATTCCACCTACAGTACCCCCAGATTTATCCGCAGCAAATACTCCTATATTGCCATCTGAATCTACTGCATTTGCCCCCTTTATGGATACATCCCGCGCCGTGAAGCTATCCAACGCGGCTGGAGCGGGAGTCTCATCTAACTCGCCGTCTCGAAACACCCATGGCCCCTGCCTATCCTCCTCTAACACGCTCGCCATACGGCCACTTGTAACGATACCAGCAGTGCAGTTAGGCATGTCGTAACTAGCGTCAGTCAACTCTTCCAAAATATAAGCAGGAGTAACCCCGCGGGAGACTATAAACCAACCTTTATCCAGTACTCTTTTTACCTCTGGTACCTCTAAAACCCCCTTAGCAATCAGCCTCTTTCCTTCCCTAGGTAAAATGTTCACCAATGCATGGGTCCGATCATCTCTTAATGTTGGCAAAGGGGCCCTAAAATCCGCGGTATTGTAAAACATGTCATTATCCTTTGTATGTGAAAATTAAATACATACTACTCAAAAAAATGATTAAGGTATATACAGACAGCATCCTATGTCTCAGCTATACTAACCTTCAACAGCATTTACCGGTACTAATTTGAGATGGAAACCTTGAAGGAGCTTTATTTCATGGTTGGACAGCAAACAGAGATACTCAGACCTGAAACATTGATAAAAGAATTCAAAAAAAATGGCGTCACCCACATTATTACTATTCCAGACAGTGAAACAAACTACCTTTATGAATTGATGGAAAAGCAAGACTGGCTAGATGTTGTGCCAGTATCCCGTGAAGGCGAATCAATGTCAGTTGCATTTGGATTGACAATAGCAGGAAAAGTTCCAGTAGTACTCATACAGAACACGGGGATGATGGAATCTGGGGACTCCATAAGAGGAACCGTTCTCGATGCGGGATTCCCATTACTAATGGTAATAGGTTACAGAGGTTGGACCAGAAAAGGACATACCCCCGATTCGGCGGCAACCTACACAGAGCCTTTCCTTAATGCTTTCAGACTGGATTATTACCTTGTCGAACACGATGCTGACGGCCCCAGAATATCGGAAGCTTTTGATAAAACTAGAAAATCGCGACGACCGGTAGTGGTACTTATAGGAGATGAATACCACGGCTTCAACAGGTGAAACTAACCTATTCAAAAAAATGATAACCAGGAGATAATCATGATCGAGGCAAAGAAAGTTTTCGAAGCCTTTCAAAGTGTACGCGGTGAAGCAATTGTGTCTGTACAGGGGACTTCTGGAAAGCACTGGGGGGAAATATCCACAAACCCCAGACGGGACATTTCTACAGCGGAGGCTATGGGACAATCGACACCTGCCATGTTTGGGATAGCACTGGGTCTTCCTGACCAAAAGGTAGTTCACTTTGATACAGAAGGCGCACTACTAATGAATCTCGGAGTCTTAGCTTCAATAGCCGGTAAAAAGCCCAGGAATTTTGTTCATTTCTTACTAGACAACGGATGTTACGCAACTACAGGTGGTCAGCCCGTCCCTAACTCTGAAAATATAGACTATGCTTTGATCGCTAAAGGTGCGGGATACCCAGTAACCTATTCGTTCAACGATCTTGAAGAACTGTCTTTACATCTTAATGAAATAATGGAACAAGAAGGACCTATTTTCGTGTCAATAAAGGTACTGCCAGAAGTAGAGAACCTGCCGATCGGTCAAAGGGAAAAAAGAAAAGGGGGCCGCAGCAGATCACAAATGATAGAAGATTTCAGAGAAGAACTTGGTATAAGCTAATTTAATTCTCAGGTTGAAAAGACTCACGATAGGGCTCCTTGCAATCCAGCAGATGAGTGTCCTAAATTAAAGAACCGTTTCCTTCATCGATATACACAATCCCATTGATGTCTGAAATCTTTAATTCCTGACGATATGTTCCATTACTTACCTTTCTCGTAGCTTGAAGGTACGAGGTATTGGAAAGGAGTGGTTGATGATCATCAAAGCATTCGCCAAGCACTCGCCCTTGCATCCCTTCTCTTAAAGGTATTCCCAAAACTTTGAGCATTGTGGGAAGTAAGTCAATATTTCCGGATGGTGCTAAGGTACGAACTGACTTCCTAAACAAGGGACCGCTACACATAAAAACATTATTGATTTCATACCGACTCATAGATCCATGAGTTCCTGCCCCAGGCAAACCTCCAGCGGAATAAACGTGGCCTGAGAACCCATTACCATTAAAAGCGTCATTCCATCGAAATGATAATGCGATATCAGGAGAACGTGGACCTTCCAAAAACAATTTCTTGAGTGGTATTGTCCCTTCTATATCACCTATTCTTTCTGAACCCAACACTGAACCGCACCAGGGCTGTTCTATTATCCACTGAACAAAATCATCAATCATGACAAAATCCAGATTCGTAAAATAAAACAATGTACTGCCACCGTTTGGTGCTATCAATATGTCCCTTTGATCTGTTTTTTTGTTGAATCCAGCTGATAAAATTTCTGACTTGATATCTACAGATTCAGTGATGGTTGAATAACCGTGGTCCGATAAGACAAACAAATGAGATTCAGGTTGGTTTTGATCAATATAATCTAACAACCTTCCAAATTGTTTGTCTGCCTCATATAACGCTCTATTTGACATAGAATCACCCACCCCAAATTGATGCTGGCACTTATCTGGCTCAGAGGACCAGATAAGCGCTACTTCAGGATCTCGTTCTTTTAGTACGTAATCTATGAACATATCCATGGCTTTTTCATATCTAGGAGTATTAGGTGTATCAGTTGCTGGCCAGGATCCATATTTAACATTCAGAAAATCGTAAAGATGTGAAGGCAGCGTAAAATCTGGGTGTATTGTGGCTCCGCCAAACTTACCTGCGAGTGCATTATGCAAATAAGCATTCCCACTTGTCCCAACACCTAATGCCACATATTCCATATCGTGTAATTTCAATATTTCTTGTAATGATTGAGATCTCAGAACCGGGAAATTACGATTCGCCATTGAAGATAACACTGGTTCCATCGCCGATATAACTTCATTCCCTTGAGCTTCTTTATCCACAAAGGAATTCGCTGGTATTCCATGCGATCCTGGATAAACCCCGGTTACCATAGTAGCTGCATTTATTCTAGTAACAGTAGGAAACACTGCATGGTGATTCTCAAAAAAGCAGGCTCTCTCTGAATATTGGTAGAGATTAGGGGTCAGTTTTTCATTTATTTGTGTTGGTTGAAGTCCATCAAATACGGCTAAAATAATTCGTGGCACTTTCTGATTTTCCCTACTTATGGATGAGCATTACACCAGTATATATGGTAAAAATTAAATTACTTGGTCTAGTGGCTTCTGAGATCCCTTGATAATACGTGGCCATTTTACAGCTACAAAAGCTAATAATACCAATCCAACAACACCGCTTGTCACAAGGCTAACGGCAACTCCGTATTCCTCGGAAATAAACCCCGTGCATAAGAGTCCCAACGGAAGTCCGTACACTGACAATTGCCTTAGGCCTAAAATTCTCCCACGCATTTCAGGGGTAACAAATTTAAGAATCATCATAGCCATTGTC
>MDTE01148155.1_pt1 | contig 16737 bp, 18 predicted proteins | sample 811231 | NCBI WGS metagenome assembly MDTE01 (sample SAMN05326651, study PRJNA326480) | marine metagenome | isolation source: seawater | place: Indian Ocean: Red Sea | collected 2010
AGTAGCAATAGTTTCAGATGAGGCTGGCACAACAAGAGATGTCATTGAGACTTATCTGAATTTAGATGGTTACCCAGTAATCCTTGCTGATACTGCAGGTATAAGAGAAGCTAAAAATGAAGTTGAAAAAAAAGGTATTTCTTTAGCGTTAGGCAAGTCAAAAGAAGCAGATTTAAATATAGTAGTAATCGACAATTCATCAAAAATAATTAATAAAGAAATACAGAGTATGATTAATAAAGATACTATAGTTCTATTAAATAAATCAGATGTCTCAGATAAGCAGAATCATAAATTTAATGTTGATAGCGTTTTAGCTTCAGTAAAAAATAATAAAAATATCGATAAATTAATAAATTTGATTAAAGCTAAGTTAAGCAAAAAGTTTACATCCAATAATAGCGCTTTAATTACCAGAGAGAGGCATAGAGTTAAGCTTAACGATTGCTTAAAAGAAATTAACAATTTCCTCAAAAAAGATCAAAATAAAGACCTCGAATTAGCTGCTGAAGACTTAAGAATGGCCACAAGACATCTTGGGAGCATCGTCGGCAAGGTAGATGTGGAAGAAATACTTGGATCTATATTTAAAGACTTTTGCATTGGCAAATAAAATACTTCTTGTATTCTTAATTTAGACGTTTAAATTCACTGCATGACAAAACAATGCTATGATGTAGTAGTTATAGGTGGAGGACATGCTGGATGCGAGGCAGCAGCAGCCTCCGCTAGAATGGGTGTAAATACTGCTCTTTTTACGCATAAAATTCAGACTATTGGCGAAATGTCATGTAATCCTGCTATTGGGGGACTTGGAAAAGGGCATCTTGTGAGAGAAATTGATGCTTTAGATGGTGTGATGGGTGTCGTAGCTGATAAATCAGGTATTCAATTTAGATTATTAAATAGAAGTCGAGGTCCAGCAGTGCAAGGTCCAAGAACTCAGTCAGACAGAGCTCTTTATAAACACCACATGCAAGAAATTTTGCTTAATTATCAAAATTTAGAAGTAATAGCAGATCCAGTAGTTAAATTCTTGTTCGAGAGTAATAAGGTAATAGGATTTATTTGTCAGAGCGGCAAAGAAGTAAGGACTAAAGAATTAATACTAACTACGGGAACTTTTTTAAATGGTTTGATACATATAGGTGAAACTCAAATTCCAGCAGGTCGGTATGATGAAAAACCATCTACTGGTTTGAGTGAACAATTGTCAAAGTTCAAAATGCAGATTGGAAGATTAAAAACAGGAACACCTCCCAGACTAGATGGTGATACAATTAATTATGACGATTTGGAAATGCAGCCTGCAGATGATGATCATTGCTACTTTTCCTTCTTAACGAAAAAGATTGATAATAAACAGATAAAATGTGGGATGACTTATACAAATAATGAAGTCCACAAAATCATAAGTGATAATATTTCAAGGAGTGCCATGTATTCAGGCAACATAAAAGGAGTAGGTCCAAGATACTGCCCATCAATAGAGGATAAGATCGTTAAATTTAAAGAAAAAGAAAAACATCAGATTTTCTTAGAGCCTGAAGGATTAAAGGACAATACTATTTACCCAAATGGTATATCTACTTCTTTACCAGAGGAGATACAGCTCAAAATATTAGCTAAAATCAAGGGTTTAGAGCACGCTAAAATGAAAAGGGCTGGGTATGCTATTGAATATGATTATGTAGATCCTAGGGAGCTGAAGGCTACGCTAGAAACAAAAAAAATCGGCTCTCTATTTCTCGCTGGGCAAATCAATGGAACTACAGGTTATGAAGAAGCCGCTGCTCAAGGTTTAATAGCTGGCATTAATGCAGCTTTAAAAATTCAAAATCAAGAGGAGTTTGTTTTAGATAGATCAACTTCTTATATTGGAGTTATGATTGATGATCTCATTACAAAAGGAGTTACAGAACCTTATAGAATGTTTACATCCAGAGCTGAATATAGATTAACTTTAAGAGCAGATAATGCAGATCAGAGATTAACTGATTTTGGAATTAATCTAGATTTAGTCAGGCCTGAGAGAAAAAAAATATTTAATGAAAAGAAAAAAAATATTTATGCTCTTAATAAAATTTTAAAAAATAATTATTTGACACCTAATCAAGCTAAGAGATATGACATTAAAATTGCTATGGATGGTGTAAAAAGATCCTGTTTAGAGATCATGGGACAGCGAAAAGTAAATATGGCAAAAATAAGGCAGATATTTCCTCTTATTCCAAATTTTCCAATCTATATAGAAAATCAAGTTGTAACAGATGCTCATTATCTTGGTTATATCAAGAGACAAGACAGAGATATAGAGTCCTTTAAGAAAGATGAGTCTGTTATAATACCTGAAAGCATAGATTACAAAAAATTAAGCGGGCTATCTAATGAAATTAGAATTAAGCTCACTCAAGTTAAGCCCAAAACTCTAGGTCAAGCTATTCGTATCGATGGAGTCACTCCTGCAGCTATAATTATTCTTCTTTCACATATTAAAAAACTCAAGTATAAAGCTACTGCTTAATGCAGCAGCTTGAAGTTATAAATATTCTTAAAAAGGAACTCAATTTCACAAACAAATCTATCGAAAAGCTTAAGGAGTTTGTAGATCTTGTTTTAAAGGAAAATAAAAATCACAATTTGATTGCAAAAAGCACTGAAAATCAGATTTGGGAAAGGCACATACTTGATTCAGCTCAATTGGTAAAATTTATAGATTTTAACCTTAAATCATTAGCAGATCTTGGTAGTGGAGCAGGTTTTCCGGGTCTAGTAGTAGAAATATTCAACAAAAATAGGGATTTTCACGTGAAATTATACGAAAAATCACCTGTCAAAAGAAGATTTTTGATGAGTGCGATTAAAGAACTTAGATTAAATGCTGATGTTTTAGGCGATGTCAGGCACGAAGTGTTAGACTCTGATATTATAATTTGCAGAGCCTTTAAAAAATTGGATCAAGTAATACAAGTTTCACGTGAAATAGCTCAAAAGCCCCATAAACTAATGATTCTAAAGGGCCAAAATGCACAGGAGGAAGTAAAAAATTCTTTTAAAACAAAAAAATACTCTTATAAATTAGAAAGTAGCATGACAAATAAAGATTCAAAAATAATTTTGATGGAGATAATTAAGTAGATGCCAGCACCTACAGTACTAGCAATCATAAATCAGAAAGGTGGCGTAGGAAAAACTACAACGGTTATAAATCTAGCTGCTTCACTGTCCATTATGGGTCAAAAAAATTTAGTGGTGGATCTAGATCCACAAGGTAATGCAACAACTGGGTTAGGTAAAAATAACAATGATGAAGATAAAAATGTTTACAACATTTTAATAAAAAAAAATTATATTCAAAATATAATTCAGAAGACTGACATCAAAAATCTAGATCTAATTGGATCTCACGTTAACCTATCCGGGCTCGAAGTTGAAACGGCAAGTGACCCAAATAGAGCTTTTTTATTACAAGAAATTTTAAACCCTGAAAAAAACGGGTTGTTAAAAAAGTATGACAACATTTTTATAGATTGTCCACCGTCTTTAAGCTTATTAACTATAATGGCATTAGTAGCGTCAAATGAAATATTAGTTCCCCTTCAAACAGAATTTTTTGCTCTAGAGGGAATTACACAACTCGTAAAAACAATAGATAGAATAAAGGAAAACTTAAATCCAACTTTAAAAATTAGGGGAATATTATTAACAATGTTTGATAAAAGGAACAAGCTCTCCTCAGAAGTAGATAGTGAAGCAAGAAGTTACTTTAAAGAAAAAGTTTACAAAACTGTTATACAGAGAAACGTTCGTTTATCAGAAGCGCCGTCACACGGAATGCCTTGCGTAGTTTATGATAAAAATTGTGTAGGTAGTAAGTCTTATTATAAATTAGCAGAAGAATTTTTAAATAGTAACTCAATTGAAAACGTAGCATGAGTAACAAAAAAAAAGGATTAGGTAGAGGATTATCCGCGTTATTTGGCGATTCTAAGCCTAGTAAAAAGGAAGCGCAAATCGGTAATTTAATTAAAGTTGCAATAAGTGACCTTAGTAGAAATCCGTATCAACCACGTATGAATTTTAGCGATGAAAAGCTGGAGGAATTAGCAAATTCTATAAAAAAAAATGGAATAATTCAGCCAATAGCTGTCAGACCAATTAAGTCTGATCCTGAAAAATTTGAAATTGTGGCTGGTGAAAGGAGATGGATAGCCGCTCAAAGAGCAGGTTTGCATCATATCCCCGTCACAGTTTTGGAATTAAGTGACGTAGAGTCACTGGAAGTTGCTATTGTTGAGAACATTCAAAGAGATGATTTAAATCCTATTGAAGAAGCCAGAGGTTATAAAAGGTTAAACGAAGAATTTAGTTACGATCATGAGAGTATATCAAAACTAATGTCAAAAAGTCGAAGTCATATAAGTAACACACTAAGACTATTAACCTTACCTGCTGATGTAATAGCAATGCTAGAGGAGGGCACTTTAACATCAGGTCAAGCAAGGCCTTTAATAGGTATTTCCAATGCCTCATCTATTGCAGAAGAAATTGTATCAAAAAATTATAGTGCAAGAAAAGTGGAGTATCTTGTAAGGAATAAAAAAGGAAGCAAAGAAGTTAAAAACGTTGATGCTAATATTTTAAGACTTCAGGATAAGTTCGAAAAAGCCCTGGGATTAAAAGTAAATATTCTAAATAAAAAAAATAATTCAGGAAAAGTCACTATTGAATATAAAGATTTAGATCAATTTCAATTAATATCAGAATTATTAACTAAGCATTAGCTAAATCACAAATATCAACTATAAGCTTTTTGATTATTGTTTTTTTATCTATTGATGAATTTGTTTTTATTTCTTTCTCAATCAAATGTGTTTCTTTCAGAATCTTTTCAATTTTATCTGAGTTCCATTTTTCAGCCTGATTTTTGAAATTATCTTTTTCTTTCCAAAATACAGGAGGTTTGAAATTGTTTATCGCGTCATTTAAATTAGTTTCTAGAGATTTAACATTAATACGTTTCAACATGTCCAATCGTTGATTGATTGAGAAAATGTAGAAAAAATTCTTTTCCTCTTCCAATATTGTTCTTGATAGTAGTTTATTTGTTTTTTCTTTATTACCTAATAACGCGACATCTTTTAAGGAATGAAAATCATCATTAAAATAAGTGTTCAATAATATTTCTAAATCTCTTGTATTAATTTTTTTATTTAAAAAATAGTTTTTAATCTTTTCTATTTCTTGTTGCAATTTTGTTCTATCAAGATTTATGTTTTCAATAATCAAATTTATATTAATTGGTGTTAATCCTGAAAAATCCTTTAATTCTTCAAGTAAAATTTTTTTCAAGCTTATCTCATTATCTGCATAACAGGCTACTATTTGGTGTTTTGGTGATTTTTCAAAATAATTTCTTAACTTAGATCTTTTATCTAGAATATCAGAAAAAATTATAAGCTGATCTTCCTTAACAATTTCAATACAATTCATTAGGGTTTCGAAAACTTTATCGGTAATATTTTCTATAAATAAAATCTTTCGACTTTCAAAAAGAGATTTGTTCGCTAGCTCACGATCTAACAGTCTATCATTTTTTAAAATTTCTTCTTGGCTAAATGTAATTGATTTTAAATTTGGATTTAATTTTTTAATCTTATTTTTAAAATCTTTTTTTAGACCAATGTTTTCTCCATAAAATAAAATGATCGAATTGTTTAAAAAAAATTTGTCATCATTCTCAATTATAAAACTTTTAGATATCATTAAAGTTAAGTAATAATTTTGATATAATTCTATCCGATATTTTGTTTGCTAAATAATTTTCTAAATTAGTTTGATTATTAATTGTAGTTGCATGACTTGAGGATACGTCAAAACCTCCATTAAGCGATAAATTGAATTTCTTAATTATATTTTTATTTACAAAGTTCACTTCCACATTACAATCTAAATTAATTTGATATTTCGTAATTTGATTCTTAATATTCTTTTCTTTAATAGCTTTATTCTTTTTTGAAGTAATCTTTAAGATAACAAAATCCTCTGCCGTTCCTTTAGAAAAAGTATTATTTAAATTATTTTTTATTAAATAATTAATTCTATTGTCCCCAAATGTTTCGATATTTTGAATTTTAAAATTTATTAATTCTGATTTATTTAAAACTTTATAGCCACAACCAGTTAGAATAATGCTAAACAATATTAAAAAAAAAATAGTAAATTTTCTCATCTTTAAGAGATAATATAGTTTATTATCTTATTTTGAACGAAAATAATTTTATTAATCTTTTTGTTTTCAACATATTTTTTGGCTTTAGATTTTTCCATAATCATACGATTGATATCTTTTTCGGAAGTGTTCTTTTTTACCGATAAAATATCCCTTGTTTTCCCATTAATTTGAACAGCAATATTAATTTCGGTTAACAAATTTCTCTCTATTTTTGGCCAAATATTTGTTGTTTTGCATTTAAGTTTTTCTAAACATTCGTGAGATAGATGAGGAGTAAATGGCATCATTAATTTCATAATATCAGTAATGCTCTCAACAATTACTTGGTTACTAATCTGTTTATTGAGGTGATCTCTAATAAAAGTATATACCTCATAAAAATTTGCTATCGATACGTTGAATCTAAAGTTATTTATTGCATAATCAATTTTGCTAGCATAGTTTTTTATACCTATTACAAAATTATTCTCAATTTTTTTATCAATATCTTTTTCATTTCTATTTAAAATTAGTGAATTGAGGTTCCATATTTTCTGAAGAAATTTATTTGCTGCAACTACTCCTGTATCTGACCATTGAATGTCTTTTTCTGGAGGGCTATCTGATAAAATAAACCATCTTACTGCGTCCGCGCCGTATTCATTTATCATTATCTCTGGATCAATAGTATTCTTTTTTGACTTTGACATAGACTCTGCAGGTCCTACAATAACTTTACTTTTATCTGATTTTTTGATCACTTTATTTTTTTCTATTTTTTCGACTTCCTCAGGATATAACCAATTACCTTCGTGATCTTTATATGACTCATGGCACACCATGCCTTGAGTGAAAAGGTTTTTAAAAGGTTCACTTATATTAACGTTTTTATTACAATTGTTTATAGCTTTGGTAAAAAAACGGGAATATAACAAGTGAAGTATAGCATGTTCAATTCCACCAATATATTGATCAACAGGCATCCAATAATTAACTTTTTTTTCATCAAAAGGAGAACTTTTGTGTTGAGGTGAACAAAATCTTAAAAAATACCAGGATGAATCAACAAAAGTATCTAACGTGTCTGTCTCTCTTATAGCTTTTTTACCTGTAGATTTTTGTTTAGTCTTTTTCCATGTTGGATGACTTTCTAATGGGTTTCCAGGACTTTTAAGCTCTATATTTTCAGGTAATTCAACAGGTAGCTCACTTTTATCAACTGGAACAACGCTTCCATCCTCAAGATAAATCATCGGAATAGGACATCCCCAATACCTTTGTCTAGATATACCCCAATCCTTAAGCCTAAACAAAGTTTTTTTTTTACCTAGGCCTTTATTTTCTATTTCAGAAATGATTTTTTTTTTAGCTTCTTCTACTTTTAAATTATTTAAAAAATTTGAGTTTATAATTAAACCATCTCCAGTGTATGCCTCATTTAACTTATTACTATCATCGCTGTTCTTATCGGAAACAACTTTGATAATTTCAAGATCGTATTTCTCGGCAAAATCAAAATCTCTTTGATCGTGCGCTGGGCAACCAAAAATCGCACCCGTGCCGTAGTCCATTAAAACAAAATTAGCAAAGTAAACAGGAATTTTTTTATCGGTAATAAATGGATGTTTTACAAACAAATTTGTATTAAAACCTAATTTGTCTGCATTTGCTAGCGCTTCTTCGGTAGTGCCAGATTTGTTGCACTCTATTTTAAATTTTTTAAATTCATCATTTTTGTTAAAGTTTTTACTGAGAGGATGGTCCACTGAGAGTGCAATAAAAGTTGCTCCAAAAATAGTATCAGGTCTTGTAGTAAAAACTTTAATTTTACCAATATTTTGATCAATCTCAAAATTTATTTCGCAACCATATGATTTTCCAATCCAATTAGTTTGCATTAACTTCACCTTTTCTGGCCAGCCGTTTAAATCGTTTAAATCATCTAACAGTTCATTAGAAAACTTAGTAATATTAAAAAACCATTGTGATAATTTTTTTCTTTCTACAGTCGCATTAGATCTCCAACCTTTTCCATTGATAACTTGTTCATTTGCTAAAACTGTTTTTTCGACAGGATCCCAATTAACATATGTTTCTTTCCTGGAAACATAACCTTTATTGTAAAAATCAATAAATAGTTCTTGTTGATGTTTATAATAACTTTTATCACAAGTAGAAATTTCCAAATCCCAATCTATTGAAAGCCCTAATAATTTTAGTTGGTTTTTCATTGTCTTGATATTCTTGTTTGTCCATATTTTGGGGTGAAGATTATTTGATTTGGAAGCATTTTCGGCAGGCAGCCCAAATGCATCCCATCCCATTGGGTGCAAGACGTCATATCCATTTAAAAACTTATATCTAGCTACAACATCTCCTATTGTGTAATTTCTTACATGTCCCATATGTATTTTTCCAGATGGATATGGAAACATTTCTAAGCAATAAAATTTTTTACCTTTTGCGTTTGAAAGCTTCATTGAAGAAAATTTCTTTTGCCATTTTTTTTCAATTGCTTGAAAACTAACTCTTTCCATCTAAATAAAATCTATTTCTTTTTTGTCTTAGCTTCTTTTTCAAGCAAAGCTGCTTTTTTAATTATAGTAGTCTTCAATTCTTGACTAATAGCAGAGTTACTTAAAATTTTTGTTGTGCAGGATGTATTATTTTTACAAATCTTTTTGTGAACAATTATTTTTAAACTATCACTTCTTACTTCATTCGATAAAAATCGAATTGATATTTTTATAGACTCGTTGTTTGCAGAGTTATTATCGGTGTACCAATCGGAAATTATCATTCCACCTGAATAGTCAACTGTTGTCATTGGCAAAAAATCTAAAATCTCTAAAGAAGCTCTCCACATAGCATTAGAAGTGCTAAATTCATATGTTGTGCCTCTTCTTTTGCCAAGATCACCTAGTTTTACTCCACGTCCTTCTTCAATATTTTTTTTGGCTCTATCAACACCCCTCACTGGATTGTCTTTAGCAGGTGAATATCTGAAAATGTCACAAGAAGTTAATACTAATAAAGAAAGTGCACAAATTTTAAAAATTTTTATCAATTTAAATGGCATGTAACTTAATTTATATGATTTAAAAGTTTTTGGTACTATAAGGGTAAAAATCTCGCAGAACATCTCAATTTAGGGCTTACAAGTAAATATATGTTGCAAAAATACAACAATTAACAAAAAAATGGTCAAAAACCAATTAAATTGAGGAAAATAAGTAAAATAGCCATTAATTGTACTCTGTAAAATTAAGTAACTTAATTTTTAATTTAACAAAAGGAAAACAATGAAAAAACTAGTAGCAATGTTGTCAGTTTTCTTATTCACGTTCGGTGTAGCAAAAGCCGGTGAATTAAGTATTTCTGGTAACGCAAAAGCTTCTTACGCTATTTCATCAAGTGATGGAACAGCGGGACAAGTGAATAAACAGCCTGGTTTAGGTATTTCTAACGAATTTACGTTAGGTGCTTCAGGTGAATTAGACAATGGTTACGCATGGTCATATGCAATTGATATTGACTCTGTAGAATCATCTGCAACTAATGACGATGCTAAGTTAACACTTTCTGGACCAATTGGTACATTTGGTATTTTCTTAGGTGAAGGTGGAATGGGAGTTGAAAACGCAGCTTCTCAATCAGTAATCGCTAGACCTTCTGATACGTCATACGCAGAAGCAATGACAGATACGTTTGATATTGATGGTTTTGATAACCTTCAATACCACTCACCAGCTGACATGTTACCGTTTGGTATCACATTCAAGATTGGTCACGCTCCAAATGCAGTAGGTACACAAGCTAACGACTTTAAAGCGGCTGGAACTATTCATGACAGAGTAGCAAGTGCTGACACAGCGGCTATCGGAGGAATTACTCTTGATGGTGGTGGAGACAGCATGACAATGTATCAAGTAAAAGCTTATCCAATTGATGGTTTATCACTTGGTGCAGACTACGCTGAATTTAGTGGCGTAATTGGTGCAACAGACCAAGCTCCAGAGTCAGGATCATACTTTGCAACATATACTTTTGGACCAGCAACAATTGGTTACAGTAAGTCATATGCTGCACTTGCGTTAACTAATGCTGATACACCAGCAGAAGTAGAATCAGTAGAAAATACTAAATTCTCTATTGGTATTAACGTAAATGAGAACTTATCAGTATCTTATGAAGAAGAAGAGTCAGACGCTACAATGAAAAATGCAGCTACGACTCACGGAACTATCACTTCAAGTGGTATTCAAGCTGCCTACACAATGGGTGGTATGACATTAGGTGTTGCGATGAACGATCATGAAAATGCTGCGTACACGAAAAACCAAGATGTTAAAGACACTGTATTTACAATGCAAATGGCGTTCTAATAAACGTTATTTAATTTGATTAAAAAAGCCGGTTAATTATTTTAGCCGGCTTTTTTTTTATTTCTGAATAAATAGCAAATCCTGAACTTTTAATTTGACGCTGATTGTTTAAATTTGAATACTTTATTCCACCTAAAGGAATTAAATTATTAGAAATTTTTAAATAATTGTTAAATTTGATTACACCTAAGTAAGGGGCTTTGGAATCGTAGTCAACTTTAAATAATTTTGATAGTAAAATTTGATTGCATCTTTGGTAATTTTTTAAATAAATTTCACTTGCATCATGAGCAGAACCTATAATATCAAAATTCTTTCTTTGGATATGACTATGTCTAAAAGACTTATTGTAAGAGGATATATACAGCCCGTCAGCAAATAATTGAACTGCTAATTTTAGATTATTTGCTACATAAAATTTGATTAATTTTAATGCACAGTTTTTCCTGAATTTTTTAATTTCATTTAATTCCTCAAGATTCTTCTCATTTCTATAAATAATTGCAAATTTTTTATTTCTTTTTATTTTTGTTAAATCTATATTTTTGATACTCTCAATAATTAAGAAATATTTTTTTTTAAAAGCAAACATATGGATCCAATAATTAACAGATATAACAAAATAAAATCACATATTAATTCTTTAAAACCCTCTAAACCAGTGAATATTGTTGCTGTAAGTAAAACTTTTCCTCTAGACCACATAAAACCTTTAATAGATTATGGTCATTTACATTTTGGTGAGAACAAAGTTCAAGAAGCTGAAGCAAAATGGCATGAAATAAAAACGCATAAGAAAGACCTAAAATTACACATGATCGGCAAGTTACAAAGCAATAAAGCAAAAAAAGCTGTAGAAGTTTTCGATTTCATACACTCTTTAGATAACCAGAAACTTGCTGATACTTTAGCTAAAAACGAGGTGAGTCTTAATAAAAAATTGAAATATTTCGTGCAAGTGAATTTAGGAAACGAATTACAAAAATCTGGAATACCATCGTCTGAGATTGATAGTTTTTACAATTATTGTAAATATGAAAAAAAATTAAACATTTTAGGTTTAATGATTATTCCTCCGAACGATAATAATGCAAAAAAATATTTTAAAAAATTGAGTGAATATAATAAATCTTTAGCTTTAAAAGAACTAAGTATGGGAATGTCAGCTGACTATTTAGAAGCTATCAATTTTAATTCAACGTACGTTAGAATTGGAAGCTTAATTTTTGGTTCTAGAGGTTAAGAAATTATAACTTTTGTTTTTCTGGACACAGTTTTAATAATCTTTTTCAAATCATTTTTTTTTACAGCAATACAGCCTGATGTTTTTTTATAATTTTTTTTTGCTATATGAATGAAAATCGCACTTCCTCTACCTTTTCTAATTGGATGAGTGTTAAAACTCAAAACTAAAATGATATCGTAGGTATTATCTTTCCGGTACAACTTTTCAGAACTATATTTAAAAGGATATTTTATAAGTTTATTGTACTTTGTAGAACGTATATCATCACACCAACCCATATTTTTTTTTATAACAGATATACTGCATTTAGTTGTAAGTTTCTTAATCCTGTCTTTTCTATAAAAAATTTTATTGATTGTATAAACCCCAATTGGTGTTATTAAGTCGCCTTCTTTATTCTTTATTCCAATTCCCCTTTTGCCAATTGAACATTTTACCTTATAATTGCCATAGGATAGTTTTTGGTTTTTAATTATTATATGCACAAATTAAATGTTTATGTTTTAGGTTCAACAAGTTTCGTTTCAACAATAAACGAACTTAAACAGTATTTAAAGTTTAACTTGCTTTCAACTGAGGGAGATACATCAAAAAATTCCTTAAAAGACTGCGATGTATTAATTTTCAACGATGAAGGTGATGAAAGTGAGCTAGATAATATATTGGCTAATAATTCATGCGTAAAAATATTAGCGACCTCAAAAAATCAAATTTCTAGACTAAATTTTGACAATTTAATCAATCTACCAACATCAGTGAAAGAAATAAATAAAATTGTAGAGATCAGTGCTTCAAAACGAAATTTTTTAAAAAATTCTTCCATTAAAATCAAAGAGTATTACCTAGACAAAAATGAGAAGAAACTGGTCAGAAAAAATCTTCATGTAATTTTAACAGAAAAAGAAATTGAATTACTTGAACTTTTTCTTAATGAAAGTGGACCAATTTCAAAAAACAAAATTCTCTCAGCCGTTTGGCGCTATTCATCAGATGCTGACACTCACACAGTAGAAACTCATATCTATAGATTAAGAAAAAAAATTAATGATAAATTTTTAGATAAGAATTTTATTTTAAATGATAAAGCAGGTTATTATATTTGAAAAAAAGAAATAAAATTGCGATTGATTTGTTTACAATAAAATACCGAAAACGCGTCATTAAACCAAAAAAAGGCAAGGGAAGTTTTAAAAGAAAAAAGAAATTTTCAACTTAGTCTAGCACCTAGCACTTGAATAATTTTAGAGGACATTTCTATACCTTTTTCTAAACTTTGTCTTAAATTTTTTTTATTTATATATCCATGAAGAAAACCTCCTGCAAATAGGTCACCAGCTCCAGTTAAATCGATAATATTAAGATTTTCTTTTGCTCTGCATTCTACAACTTCTTCATCTTTGATTGCCAAAGCTCCCTTTTCCCCTCTAGTTACAATAATTAGTTTTTTGCTATTCTTTGAAAAATTAATAACATCCTCAAATCTTCTAGTATCAATCAAAGACATAATTTCTTGTTCATTGGCAAAGATTATATCTAATTTATTTTTTACTAAATCTAAAAAGTGAGATTTATGCCTCTCAACACAAAATAAATCTGATAATGACATTGCTACTTTATTTGCGTTGCTTATTGCTTTTTCAAAAGCCTTCTTGGGTTCACCTTCGTCCCACAAATAACCTTCAAGGAACAAGATCTCACTACTTTTTACTGCCTCAATATTAATATCAAACTGGTCTATCTTGCCTGCGGTTCCAAGAAAAGTTACCATTGTCCTTTCAGAGTCAGGTGTAATCAATATCAAACAAGTCCCCGTAGGAGTTTTTTCTTTTTTCTTTGAATAAAAATACTCTACTTTTTCTTTTTTCAATCCATCTTCATATTTTGCTCCTAAATCATCATCGCTCACTTTACCTATAAAACCTACCTTGTTTCCTAATTGTGCCAATCCCACTATCGAATTTGCTACTGAACCTCCAGCTATAGTCTCTTCAATTTTAAGATTAGATAGCAATTTTTTAAATTTATTATTGTTTACCAATTTCATAGTACTTTTGGTCAAAGCATTTTGTTTAAGAAAATCTTCATCCACTTTACATAAAACATCTACTATTGCATTTCCGATACCTAAAATTCTCATTAACTAAGCTTTTTTTACTTTAATTGGTCTTTTTCTATTTGGATAACAGCTTTTACAAATTTTACAAGTTAATCCATGACAGTCTCTAGCTTTACAAAATTCTCGACCATACCAAATTATTTGAAGATGTAATCTATTCCAATATTTTTTAGGAAAGATTTTTTTTAAATCTTTTTCTGTTTGTACAACACTTTTACCATTAGTAAGACCCCACCTCTGAGCAAGTCTATGAATGTGAGTATCAACTGGAAATGCTGGATATCCAAATCCTTGGGACATTACTACGCTAGCTGTTTTATGCCCCACCCCTGGTAATTGCTCTAGCTCTTCATATGTATTAGGAACTTTACCACTATATTTTTCAACTAATGTTTTAGATAAATAAAAAATGCTTTTTGCTTTAACTCTGAATATTCCAATTTGCCTGATTAAATCTTCGATTTTTTTTCTACCTAATTTAACAAAATGATGAGGTTTATTATATCTTGGGTAAATTTTTTTTGTCACATTATTAACGTTAACGTCAGTGCATTGTGCTGAGAGAAGCACAGAAATTAGCAGTGTATATGTATTTTTGTAATTTAGTGGGATGGGAACCTTTGGATATATCCTGTTTAAGATCCTAATAATGATCTTGGATTTTTGTTTTTTATTCACTTAAAGTTTAAAAGATCCCTCATAGAGTATAAGCCTGGTTTTTTATTAATCAACCATTTCGCTGCAGTTAATGCACCTTCGGAGTAAAGGGCTCTATCAAAGGACTCGTGATTTAAGGTTACTAATTCTTTTCCGCTAGAAAAGGTAACCTCATGTTTTCCAATTACCTCTCCTTTTCTTATTGAATTAAAGTTTATTTTTCTGCTATAGGGGAATGATTTTTTATTCAAATATTTTTTTCCAACTAATTTATAAAACTCTTTGTTTTTACCTGTAGCGATTCCCTTTCCTAACATTAACGCGGTACCTGATGGATAATCTTTTTTATACTTATGATGAACTTCGTAAACCTTACTTAAAAAATCCTTACCCAAAGCTCTTGAAGCTATCTCGGTAATAAACACGAGTAAATTTACTCCTAAGCTCATATTTCCGGCCTTTAATATAGGAATTTTTTTTGAAAACTTCTTAATTAAATTTTCCTCTTTTTTTGTAAAACCAGTCGTCCCAATTATAACTTTCTTTTTTTGCCTCGACGCTATTTTAAGAATCTCCAGAGTGCATTTAGGTACTGTAAAATCAATTATTATATTAGCTTTTCTAAATGATTTAATCGAGTTGAGTTCTGGCGTTATTCCGGAAATTCTCTTATTTATTTTTCTGTTTTCTGTTAATGAGACTAGTTTAAATCTTTTATTTTTGTTGGCTGATTTAATGAGTTGCTGTCCCATTCTTCCCATGCATCCTGATATAGCTAAATTAATTTTTTTCATCACCTAATCAAATAAATGACTACAATAATCACTAGCACTACTATAGTCCAGATAGATAAATTGTTTAGAAATTGTTTCAGCTTACTATTAGTGGATAAAAAACCAGGTAAGATTAAAGCCAGAACTGCAATAAGAAATATTGCAGACATTATTTGGTCAGTTTCCATCAAATTTAAGTTTTTCTCCAGAATTTCTTAGCTTTTTCAAAAAAGTTTTTGATAACAGGGTCTGGTTTGTTGGTTTCAATCGCGTTAAATTCCTCTAAAATTTCTTTTTGTCTTTTAGAAAGCGAGGTAGGTACTTGAGTAACTACTCTTATATAAAGATCACCAAATAAACTTCTTCTAAGAATTGGCATACCCTTGCCTTTTAATCTAAACTGTTTTCCATGTTGAGTTCCTGCAGGAATCTTAATTTTAGATTTACCTCCGTCAACTGAAGGTACTTCCACTGAAGTTCCTAATGCTGCATCTGAAAAGGAAATTGGTAGTTCATAATATAAATTTTCCTCTGATCTTTTAAAAATATTATGATTATCTATAGATATGAATAGATATAAATCTCCATTTGAACCACCTTTTGATCCTGCTTCACCCTTACCGGAAAGTCTTATTCTAGTACCATCATCAACTCCTTTTGGAATTTTAACTGTTACGTTTTCGTTAGCTTGCATTTTTCCATTCCCCCTACAACTGTTACATGGTGTGCCAATCATTTCACCATAACCACTACATTGAGGACAAGTTTGTTGAACTGTGAAAAAACCTTGGTTAGATCTTACCTTTCCTCTTCCAGAACAGTAATCGCATCTTATTGGTTTTGAACCTTTTGCAGCTCCACTTCCCGAACAAGATTTACAAGTTTTGTAAGTTGTATATCTTACGTTTTTTTCTGTTCCCTTGTAAGCATCTTCAAGGCTTATACTAACGTCATACCTTAAATCATTACCTCTGTTACTAGTTCTTCTTGAAGAACCTCCACCAAAGTCACCGAAGAAATCTTCAAAGATATCTGAAAATGACGAACTATCAAAACCTCCAAAACCCTGAAAGCCTCCAGCGCCACCACCACCTTCAAATGCTGCATGACCGAATTGATCATAATTTGCTTTTCTCTTATCGTCTGAAAGTATGTGATATGCTTCACTTGCCTCTTTAAATTTTTCTTCTGAAGCCTTATCGCCTTTATTTTTATCTGGATGGTATTTTAATGCTAATTTTCTGTAAGCTTTTTTAATATCGTCCTTTGAAGCTCCTCTCGGAATACCTAAGACATCATAACAATCTCTTTTAGCCACAGGACGTCTCCTTATTTTCTATCTTAGG